>Ga0114997_10001703_pt1 | contig 18005 bp, 14 predicted proteins | sample ArcticOcean_MG_C_2_FD_87045 | JGI IMG/M metagenome (GOLD analysis project Ga0114997, IMG submission 87045) | Marine microbial communities from western Arctic Ocean - ArcticOcean_MG_CB4_136 | ecosystem: Environmental > Aquatic > Marine > Oceanic | place: Arctic Ocean: Canada Basin | collected...
CCAATATTGGTATTGGTAACTATCAACATCACGATCGGCAACACTCATTCTGCTGAGGCATTCAAGCGATTCGGTAATGCCTTACTGACCAGTTATATCGTGATGGGTATCCTGTTGCTTGGAAATTTGATCGCCTATGCAGACTCGAGGCATCGGCCTGCAGCACCTCTGGTGGGGATGCTTGCAGCGATTGGGGTCGGAGTTTTATTGGCTGGTGCATTGGTCTCAAATAGTGATTTATTACTCGAGGCGAATAGTGGTATCCGCGCTCAAATATTATCGAATATAGTCCGCTTATTGGTAAGCGGTACCGCGATGGCAATCGCCGGATTATTGGCGGTAGGTCTGACCTTCGCAGCCATTACCGGACGGCCTCGTCGGGTTCTTTTTTACGAGGAGGAATGAACATTAGCCTTCCATCGGTTTCATAAAGGGAGGGCTGGTGGCCGAGCCGTTAGGTGATATCATGTCAAAGGGTACTCCATCCCGGGGAAAGCGGCAAAAGACCGTTCACATCCGCTGCCGTCGTTGTGGACGCAACGCGTACCACAAGCAAAAGAGCGTCTGCGCATCTTGCGGCTATGGCGAAACTGCAAAGATCCGTACCTACAGCTGGTCGAAGAAATCTCACCGAGCTTGAAATTCATTTTTCAGAGAAAGGGCTGTAAAGTCTCCGCGAGTCGAATTAACTAAGGCGAGAAATATGTGCGGCATAATCGGTCTGGTTGGTCGTCAAGGCTATCATATCAATCAATTGCTTTATGATGGCTTGACCGTGCTTCAGCACAGGGGTCAAGATGCAGCTGGGATGATGACTGAACACAAAGGGAAGTACCACCTTCGTAAGTCAAACGGATTGGTTAAAGACGTATTTTACACCCGCCACATGGAAAATCTCCTCGGTTCGATTGGAATCGGTCATGTTCGCTATCCTACAGCGGGGTCTTCTTCGGCTGCAGAAGCCCAGCCATTCTATGTCAATTATCCATTTGGTATTTCATTGGCTCATAATGGTAATCTTACAAATGCAAAAGAATTGCAAGAAAAATTATCCTCTGAATATCGACGCCATCTCAATACAAATAGCGATTCTGAGATATTGTTGAACCTATTGGCTATGGAACTTCACTCACATACTCCAGATGTACAAATCGATGGGGAATCACACGTCGATATCAATTCTGTTTTTGCTTCAGTTAGTAAACTCCACCGACAGATCACCGGCGGTTACGCTTGTGTGTCCCTGATTTCGGGCTATGGGATCTTAGCTTTTAGAGATCCTAATGGCATCAGGCCGCTCATTTTTGGCAGTAGGGTAATAGATGGCGAAAAAGAGTGGATAATAGCTTCAGAAAGTGTAGCCATCCATGCACTTGGTTTTGAAGTCGAACGGGATGTAGCACCTGGTGAAGCAGTTTTCATCACTTCAAATGGGCAATTATTCACTCGGCAATGTGCGGAAGAAACCCTACACGCCCCTTGTATCTTTGAGCACGTTTATTTTGCCAGACCGGATTCTGTAATCGATGGGATCTCAGTATATCAAGCTAGACTAAATCAAGGAAAAAGGCTCGCGGCTCGAATCCTTGAACAATTCCCTGACCACGACATCGATGCGGTCATCCCGGTACCAGATTCGGGTCGGTACGCGGCTCTGCAGATGGCTGCGAGTCTTGGAGTTGAATATCGAGAAGGATTCGTCAAGAATCGCTATATCGGTCGAACTTTCATTATGCCAGGACAGGCTGAACGGAAAAAATCGGTTCGTCGAAAATTAAATGCGATACCGCGCGAGTTCGAAGGCAAAAACGTCTTATTGGTAGATGATTCTATAGTTAGAGGTACCACCTCTGCACAAATCGTTGAAATGGCTCGTGAAGTCGGTGCTAACAAGGTATATTTCGCTTCAGCAGCGCCCCCGGTTAGACACCCAAATGTGTACGGAATCGATATGCCAGCAGTGACCGAATTCATCGCTAATGGACGAAGTATCGATGAGATTAGCAAAGTGATTGATGCGGATCGATTATTCTACCAAACCCTTGAAGATTTGATTGAAACCACCAGTATGAATGGTGAGCAAGAATGGGATACCAGTTGCTTTGACGGCAGATATATCACCGGCGATGTGACCGTAGAATACCTTGCTGAATTGGAAAGCGCTCGAAATGATATAGCAAAAGCAGTCAATTCTTTTGAAGAGGATAATATCGACATGCATAACGATGCTTGAGGTAGGGATTGGCTGTGCAAAATGCTTGGATTATCCGATTTGGCGAATTGGGCCTCAAAAGCCGTGTAGTCAGGCGCCAATTTCAAAGGGCCTTGGGAAAAAATATGGACACCCTAGCCATCAATTCGGGTATCTCAATTGTCCAAGACCGTATTCGCACCATGGAGGTTATTTCTTCCTCAGCGCCCAAAGAAGATGCTCAAAATCTCTTGTGTCACGTTCTCGGGGTAGTCGCTATCGATCCGACCGAATTATTGTGTAATTCATTAAGCCCCGAAGTAGTAGCCGCTGCAATCATCGCAAGAGACTCAAAAGCAGGCCAAGAGAGGACATTTGGAGTTAGAACCCGCAGAGTCGGGCCTAAGGGCGAGTGGGGGACTCAAGATTTTAACCGCGAGGTTGGTGCAGCTATGGAACGTCAAGATGGCAATCTCTCAGTCGACCTCAGCTTCCCGGACATGTGGGTCAGATTGGTGATAGAGCCCGACCGGGTTTGGATAATGGATGAGAGAATACCTGGAGCAGGAGGTTTACCACCAGGGGTTCAAGGAGATGTTTTAGCTCAAATCAACGACGAGGATTCTCTACTCGCAGCCTTTTTGATAATGCGCCGAGGCTCTCGATTAATACCGGTTGATGGATGCGATGAAACCCTCTTAGATGTTCTGCGGAAATGGGATCCTTTTTTGGGACGGCAATCACTTGAGAAGAATACGTCCGGCTCCAAGAGAACACGCCATCCTTGGGGCGTAGTGGGCCTTTCGGCCGAGGAAGGTGAAACCTATGTTAAGCGACGGGAAGCAGATGTAAAAACCGTCCCACTTTCAACATTAGAACCACTTTGCGCCTGGACTGAAGCAGAAAAATCTGCGATGCTCGAGCATATTTATTCTCCAGCCATCAATCCTCCAAGCCCGGACATCAAAGCATGGGTATATTGAACCAGACTCGGTCTGCTATTTCCATGGGACTAACTGTGCCGGTAGCCAGGCGCATCAAAACCAGTGCAAATATTAGTGCGGTCAGTTCTGGAATACAACTTGGTTTTGCCCAGTCCGATGGGTTGCTATCAATCGACGGTAAGGAACATTCACTCTCGGAGATAACTTCGCTTAGTGAATTGCAAAATGGAGATTTATTGGTTGGCTGTAGCGATGGCTTGCATTGTTTTTCAAATGCTGAGGAATTATGGGGCGTCGCCATAGAGACCGGAGTAGAATCGATTGTAGGGAATGTGATGGTCGATGGTTTAGGCACCGCTCACCTGATCCGAAAAAACGGTGAATTATCACCATTGGATGCCCAATCTGTATTGTTTATTTCAATCGGGCCAACGATCGCTATCGCAACCGAGTCAGGGGTTGTAAGCACGTACTCGCTAGACGGGTTAAAGACATGGTCGCGGCCGGTGAGAGGTACTGTAGGCGAGCGGATCACCGCACTTGGCTGGTCGGATGACACCCTCGTTATCGCCCGTGAAGGCCATGGTTTGGTCCCAGGTGAGGAAGAGGCATTAGAGGTAGAATATTGGGTTGACGGCCAACTTGAAAATCGCTTTGATACCAAAGGCCGAGTTATTTCAATCGACGGATTTTGGATGGGATTAGACATGGGTGGAGTAATGCTTGGTCAAGATATAATCTGTGAATTACAACACCCTGCGAATATCTTAATCGATCGCGGCGAACATTGTTTGGTCGGCTCTTGGTTTCATCTTCATAAAATCTCGAATAAAGGGATTGAATGGGCGGTTGAGACTAAAGGAATGGTCGAATATATTTCAAGTAATAGCGCAGGAGATGTAGTTTTGGTCGCTGGTTCCGACCAAAATGATTACTCGGATCCAGAGCCGGTTGTCGTTGTCGATTCTAATTCGGAGCCAATCGATAAAGTCGATGAAACCAGTTCTATCGCAGATTGGGGTGAAGCACCAGCAATCGAGATTGATGCGTCCGAACTTTATGGTTCCGAATCATCCTATGAGGACTTAGCAGGTTTTGCTCCAACCCAGCCAACTGTTAGAGGTGATGCTTTGATGGATGCACTAAACGATGATATTGAACCGGTAATTCAATCAACTCAAGATGAAGATGATTTGATGTTATCACTTTCATTAGACATTGCCGAAATCATCGCACCATCACCTGATGCAGGTGGTGACCAGCAGGTGCGCGCAGGCGAAGATGGCAGCGCAATAGTTACTTTAGACGGTACAGGGACACGCGATCCACAATCTAGAATTGAGTTGTGGTCGTGGGTAGACCAAAGCGGAAAAGAGATCGGAAATGCAGACCGTTTGAGGGTTAAATTGATGAGAGGGCACCACCGGTTTGAATTACGCATCCGTGATATCGAAGGCCGCTGGTCTTCGGATTCTATTGATGTAAAGGTTGAGTAATTACAATGGTTTGCATCGCTCATTTTTTCGTAACCGCCTTGAGGCAACGCTGTTCAGTAGTGACCAGCACTTCTAACGGTGAGACTATTATCATCGATGGTGGTGGTGACTCGGAGCGAATAATGGATTGGATCGACCATGGGATTGGTCACCCGGATGCACTTATTGGCCAATATCATGGCAAGAGGAAAGTGGTTGCATTGCTAAATACTCATGCACACTTTGACCATAGTGGCCATATACCTTATCTGAAATCACATTATAATCTTGAATGGTGGTTACATTCCGATGATGATTATTTGCAATCATTAGCCCAAAAGTCAGGTGCTCAATGGGGCTTTGATCTCCCCCCTCCCGCAATCGCAGAACACTCTTGGTCCCATGGTGAAAAACATATTTTCGCTGGACTTGAATTTGAGATTATTCATACTCCTGGTCATACATTAGGCGGTTGCTGTCTCAATCTTAAGTTGAAAGATGAGCCTGATCATTTATTTGCTGGAGACACACTATTCCAAGGCTCGATAGGCCGAACCGACCTACCGGATACCGGCGGTGACCTCGAATTGCTTTTACGAATGATACGTGAGAGATTGTGGCCATTAGCAGAAGATACAATCGTTCATCCTGGCCACGGGCCATTGACCACCATCGGTGAGGAAAAGCGTCACAACCCTTTTCTAAACAAATACCATTGAATAACCGTTCAAGCCATCATCGCACTCAGAGCAGATTGGAGAATTGGCAATGTCTCTTCCCATGTCGCTACTATTCCGTAATCGGCATGAGCAAAAATTGGGGCGTCAGCATCCTTATTGATGGCTACGATATACTTTGAAGAACGCATGCCAGCCAAGTGCTGAATCGCACCGGAGATGCCGACCGCGATGTATAGATTTGGATTGACGGTCTTACCGGTTTGACCAACTTGCATACTATGTGGAATAGAATCCCAAGTGTCGACCGCAGCTCTAGAGGCGCCTACTGCGGCTCCAAGTACATCAGCGATGGCTTCGAGATGGACGAAATTATCAGGACTACCCATTCCTCTACCGCCCGAAATGATGATATTTGCTTCACTAACATCGAGGCGAGCCGATGCACGGGCGATGATTTCCTTTACCGCGGTTGCGATATCTCCGGATTGGTCGACGACCGAAACCTCTGCTACTGCAGATGCGGCTGGAGAGAAGATATTCGCTCTAACCGAGATTGCAGCATCACCTGAAATAGCGACGGTTTGCATAGCCTTGCCAGAATAGATTGGGCTGGTTAAATTATTGCCATGAATTGCGACTACATCTTGAACGACCGAGATTCCTCTTATTGCAGCAATCCTTGCGATCAAATCCTTTGATTGTGGTGTGGCTGCTGCGATAATGATTCCCGAAGGTGCACCTGCAGCGATGCTACCGGCCCAAGATGATGCATCGTAATTCTCGAAGCACGCACCCTTTACTGCGATTACTCGGCTAACCCCTTCGAATCCAGCACCGTCTGCAATAGCAGCATCGGTACAAGGGACTACGACTATCGGTGTTGTGCCAAGTGCGATAGCAGCGCTGATGAGCTCTGCGGTTACCGGTGCGATAGCACCTTTGTTAATTTCTGCGATAATGATACTCTCTGACATTTTATTCACCTTAAATTACGTTTGCTTCGTCCCTCAGAAGCCTTGCGACCTCTTGGGCTGCACTAGGACCTTCATACTTTTTCCCAGCGGCTTTTGCAGGTGGGGAAGATTGTGAAACTATAGTGACCATCGATGCGGGAGCATCGGCTGAAATCACATTAACACTTGCGCGCTTCGCCATCATAATTCCTTTGACATTTGGCTTGCGCACCTTGATTGAACCCTTGTCGCAAGAGATGACGGCAGGACCGGAAATCTCGATTATTGCCGCCCCGTTTTCAGCTGGGGCGGTGACGGTTAAACCGCCTTCGAACGTTACATCAGTCACATTGGAAACACTGGCCCAACCTAGGCGTTGTGCTACACCAGGGCCGGTAGAACCCGCTCCGGTATCGGCTGCAGACTTACCACAAAATACCAAATCTGCACCTAAACCGATTATGGATTGACTTAGGATAGATTGGGTTGCATTTGAGTCGAGATCGGCCCAAGAATCATCCCACACTCGGACTATTTCATCGACGCCGATAGCTTTTGCATCCTTGAGGACTTTATCTGCAGCCGCAGGTCCGAGAGTTAGTGCGGTAACAGAGCCGCCATTTGCTTCTCTGTGCTGAAGAGCGGTCTCGATAGCAAATTCATCATATGGGCTGATGACCCATTTTACAGCCGAGAGGTCGACTTTATTATCGGCGATTACGATACGTGCATTTGTGTCGGGAACACGTTTGACTAAAACTACGATATTTGCCATCAAAACCACTCCAACCCCCTAGGGGTTGACTCAGGCGACCTGAATCGCGTTGAAGAACCTTGTTCACTCACTTGGTGAGTTCGTTAACTCGTTCAAGAGTTTGAGGGTTAGCCTCAAAGTGAGATGCTATTCCTTCAAGGCCTCGGGCAATACCTGCTGCAACTCCCATTTTTGCATCGAAAGGATGGAGGACTCCATCAGCGACAGCAGCCTTGAATGACTCGATATCGGTCCAGGTCGAAGGTTCGCCGAACTCAGGTTTCGGAGTTACTATTACCTCTCCAAATTCTGGTAGAATGATGTTTTCGATCAATTCGTAAACCGGGGATTCCCCATTCTCGGGGTCGAGATATGCTTTGCGCATTTTCTTTGACAATTTCTTTTCTTCATCGTGGAGTAATATCGCTCCGTTTGGATCAGATTTGCTCATTTTGTGGTCAAAGGATTCCATCCTCGCCCCACTAGATTTGAGCCCAGAGATAATAGGTGTGTGTAAACAGGTTGCTTTGTACCAATTCCAGCGGTCTGCAACATCTCGCATATACATGTGAGCTTTTCTTTGATCCATACCGCCGATGGCTATGTCGATATCCATCTCAAAGATGTCGGCAGCCTGAAGGGCGGGATAGAAAAATCGTGATAGGTCGCCATCCGACGATTCTTCGTCGCGTCCCATTATCGAGAAGGTTCTTCGAACCCTCGCTAAACTCATATTTTTTGAACAGCGAAGAACCCGGGCCCAATAATCTCCTTCAACCATTATGCTAGAGGCCCAAACAAATCGAAGTTGTCCGGGACCATCTCCTTCGGGAGGGTAATCTAGTAATGCTCTAAAACACTCTTCCATATAACGAGCAGTGGTTTGAATATCTTCCATCACTCCTTTGAATTTATCATTGACCCAAGCATGCCAATCAGCGAGAAAAATCATCACATTTGTATCCGCTTTGAGCATTCGTTTCAATTGTAAAGATAGTACTTTCCAGCCAATATGGGCCTTGCCAGATGGCTCGAAACCAACATAGCAACGAATTACTCCGTCCCCGCCGGCAGATGTACCATCAATCATACAATCGACGATATGATCAATTCCTACCGCTTCATCGACATCGTCGATCATTAAATGTAGGCGGGTGAGGTTCTCTGGACTTAATTCTGCAACCCTTGAATAGCGCTCGACTAGAGGGTCCATCTGAAATTCACCTTTGGTTCAGTTGAACATTTTGTTCAATTTTTCCGATAAAGACATCGCTCTGGTACCGTTGCCTTCTTCGAGTTTTTGCTCGATTTGAGCGATCAAGTCTTCGGCATCGGCTTTTTTCTGCTCTGAGACATTTTTGCTGATCGACATGAATCTCTTTGCCATAGATATCGCTGATTTGGATTTGGAAATCTTCTTTGCGCCTTCCTTTGCTTTGTCTCCACGCTGTTTTGGGCTATAACCGGTTGCTTCGTCCAAGAATGTTGACCAACGGGTACGAGATTCCATGGCTTTTTCTCTTCCGCCATCTGCTGAAAGGAAGTCCTCTAGGTCTGCGCCCTTCATCTGCACGACATCTACCAATAATTTTCCATCTTCGGTATATTCTGCTCTAACCTCGGCTAAGATGGCAAAAGAGGCTTTGAAAACGCCATTGGAATCAACCTCAACATCATCAAAGAATCGAGTGGCTAACTTTGCTAAACCAGCATTGTCGCCAATCGATTTAATCAGTCCTCGCTTAACCTCGAATCTCTCCATGCCCCGCCCAACACAAACCCTGTCATAAGCCCTACCGTCCTCAAGGCAGACCCACCCGCTTGCTTTTTCTGTAACCTGTCCTCGCCGGTCTATGCGCCGAGTTGGTCTCGCATTGGTCTTGATAATGATACTTCCAAGTGTTTTTGCAGCACCTGAAGCGATAACCGAGTTGACAATGGAGCGAAAATTATCAGATTGGGACCTCGGTTTGGACGGTGGAGAACTTTCACCTGATAATCAAAAAGTATTGATTTTTGGTGCTGAGGGCTATTCTCGCCTCATCGATGCAAATTCTGCTGGGGTCGCGACTACCGATATTGAATTGGAAAAACAATCATCTTCAGATCTGAAGGACGCAACATGGCATCCTCGAGGTCTTACCGCTTTGATGGTTGGAGATTCAGCAACGGTTTTGAGATATGTTGGCCAAACCAATGCTATCGAGCCTGTTTCTGGAACTACTGCACTAGACGGCAAGGATTTGACCGCAGTAATGTGGCGCCAAGCCGGGGACCAAGCATATGTCGGTGGCGATGATGGATCATTGTGGAGCTATTCCGAGAGTAATGGTTTTGTCAAATTAGACCAAGATGCTTCGTCGAGAATTACCGATATCGCTTGTCATAAGAGTCAGAATATCTGTGTGGTATCAAGTTTAAACGATGGTGTTGCAGTAATTGCAAAGAATGATGACGTCACTTGGATATCCAAGGCTCGTGCCCACACTTGGGTCGGTGTAGCCTGTGAGGATGGCTCAGCAAATTATTGCAGTGGATTCGCTAGTGGAAGAAAAGCGGTCGAAATAGAATTAAACATGAACGACCCATCCGCTACTACGATTGGTGACCCGGTTATATTGGGTCAACTAGAAGGTGATTTTATCGCCGATTCCTCTGGATCAGGTTCGGAATCACTTCTCGCATTAGGACCTCTTGGATTGGTCCGTTGGAACCAGTATACCGGAGAAGCATTTTTGATGTTTTCAAATAATGAATCGACCGAGCTCGATATCTTATTCGGCGGAGATTCATTTATCGTAGCGTGGGAGAATTCTCGTAATGATGGTTTTATCATCACCGATGAGGGTCGAATCGTTTCCTTCATTCCCTCCGAAGAAGTGGTTGAAACCAATATGGTTGAGCTGATTGTCAGCATCGTGGTAGGGATCTCAGTTCCAGGGGTATTCCTTGGAATGATATATTGGAACTCACCATGGTTACAACGAAAATACAAAGCGCTATTTTCAAAGAAGAAAAAGTCCTGATAATACCCAACCTTGATGAAGCCCTCTCGCCCGGGAGTAGTCATGGAGCCATTCGAAGGCCTCGACTTTTTCGACATTGAATCACTCTTAACAGAGGATGAGATAATGATTCGCGATATGGTGCGCGATTGGGTGGACGAAGAGGTCCTCCCAAAGATTGAGCACGCTTGTGCAGAGGGTGTATTCCCTGATGAATGGCGGGTTGCTTTAGGAGAAATGGGCGTTCTAGGAGCGCCACTCAAGGGCTATGGCTGCCCAGGACTATCATATACTGCGTACGGATTAATCTGTCAAGAATTAGAACGTGGCGATTCAGGTTTACGTTCGTTCGCATCTGTTCAGGGCTCATTGGCAATGTATCCCATATGGGAGTTCGGAACCGAGGAGCAAAAGGAAAAGTACTTGCCAAAAATGACTACTGGGGAATGGATTGGGTGCTTCGGCTTGACCGAGCCTGATTACGGTTCAAACCCGGGTGATATGATTACAAAGGCTGAGGATATGGGTGACCATTATCTGCTCAACGGTGCCAAGATGTGGATAACAAATGGCACCATTGCAGATGTAGCAATCGTCTGGGCGAAACTGGATGGAGTCATCCGTGGCTTCATCGTCGAAAAGAATGACGAAGGCTTCAGCGCTCCCGAGATGAAAGGCAAGTACTCGCTTCGAGCGAGTGTGACCAGCGAATTGGTTTTCCAAGATTGTAAAATTCCAAAGGACAGAATGTTCCCAGAGGTAAAGGGTCTAAAAGGGCCGTTTTCTTGTCTGAATAATGCTAGATTCGGAATCTCGTGGGGCGCTTTAGGTGCGGCTATGGCATGTTTCCATTCTGCAAAGACCTATACGATGTCCAGAATCCAATTCGGTCATCCAATCGCTTCTTACCAATTGATTCAAAACAAGCTTGCTTGGATGTTACGAGAGATTACCAAAGGCCAATTACTCGCATACCATCTCGGTAAAAAGAAAGACGACGGAACTTGGATTCCAGAGCAGATTTCACTGGCCAAGATGAATAACGTCGATATTGCATTAGAGATCGCTCGGGTTGCTCGTGATATGCATGGTGCGAACGGAATCCTTGATGAATATCCAATTATGCGTCATATGGCAAACCTCGAATCGGTAAAGACCTACGAAGGAACCCACGATATTCACAACCTTATCATAGGTCGATATATTACCGGAATCCAATCTTTCACTCGAAATGCTTGAAATTCCACTTTAATACTCTCAAGATTAAGGTCCGACCCAGGTTTGACAATGTTCAAACTCAGGACTATTTATCGCCTCGGCCCATGTTGTAATCTCGTTGACTGGAGTACCATCGGACCACTCGCCCATATCTCTGAAATCATCTGAATCAATCAATCTAAGATATGACTCATCAATGGACTGTGTATCGAGATTCGCTTGGGCGATTATCCAATCTGCTTGATGGCCAACCCTGCGGTAAAATCCCCAATCTGCTAATGTGTCATGGGTCTCTGCTGCAGGTAGGTAATGCGATGCTACCAGTCGTGGAAATCCGTATCGGTCGCTCGGGATTTGCATCAATAACGCGCTACTTCCTAGTAATTTCTGATGTGCTACCCCAAAGCAATCATTTACGCTCATATCATCTTCAGAAATTGCGATATGAGCAATAAAGTTGTTTGGAACGGACGAATTTATCTGTAAATGGTCTTGAACCGGACGTGCATATGGCTGTTCTAAATCTATGAATAAGGAGGAGTTGGCCCAACCCATTTCAATCGTCTGATCCATTACCAATAATGCATAACCCGCACCTAAACTATGGCCGCCGATGTAGAGATGGTCGGTGTTGACTTCAGAATCTAAAATACTTGGAAGATAGTTTATTGCTGCTTCTAAGGCTTGAGCTCGAGGTAGGTGGAATGGGTGGTTGGACATTCCGTTTTGTTCAACCAATGAATAGGTGTCCCAGCCGGGAGGGGTCACATCCGAGGGATATTGGATGAACGCTACCATCATCCCTCTAGATGCTAGCTGGGCTGCCCAGTCTTCATAGGTGCTGAATCCAGGGTTGGCAAAGCCATGAATCAGTATTGCCAACGGCATCTCTCCACTAGGGTTTGTCGGTTTGGTTAGATATATAGAGAAGACAATATCGGCTTCGATATCACCTCTTATATTCTCAACTTCTATCGGCATTGGGTAAGGGTGAATACTTGTGCTAAATTCAAATTCACCCAATTTAACATCTTCAGAAGGAGGAGGACTTGGTGCTAATCCGCTAATGGCGCTAAGGCCAGGAGAGATTAGCCATACTGCAAATATAATGCCGGCCAGATTCAAGTTTATTTTGATTTCTTTAATCGAATTCAATATCAAGATCAATAGCATGAAGCCGTAAACGGTTGGTAATAGTAAAAACCCCCCTCGGAAATATGCCATATCCAAAAGGAAGAAAATCGTAACCAAAGCAAATAACGATCCCAATAGAGCGAGTGAAATCCGAGTTTTCCACAAACTTTCTCGTTTCATTAATAAAAATGATATCGCAGTTGAAAGCAATAATATTACGAAGACCATTTTGTTGTAATCCCGCAGGATGCCTGTCCAAATCAATGTACGATAAGCATGAGGCCAAAGAGCACCTCCAATATCATCGCCTGATAATAAGTAAATTATGGGCTCAAGGAAAACTATGAATAGACCAAAAATAAAAAAATGCCAATTAGCAAGGGTTTTTTTCATCCCCTCTCACCTTATTGGTTCTGTTCAAACATCGGGGAGTAATCCAATTTTTGAAAACCCGGTCCACAATGGATTCAACCATCCAGGGATAAATCTGTGACGAAGGTAAACCGCTGCAGCGAGAGAAAGTTTCTGAGGTTTTGACAATTTAACTCTCTTGGTAAATACATCGCCTTGCTGGCGCTCAATCTGCCTGAGGATCTTATCATAAAATGCGATCATAGCAGCAGGAGAGTACCTTGTTCTACGCGGCAGAAGTGGCAATAATAGCTTGGCTTCTTCTAGATAGGTTCGTGCTCTCTTTGCATAATTCTGAATATATGGCTCCCAGGTTTGGTTGAGGACAACATCTCCATTCAACTCGGCCTCGGTGATTCCGTTAGATTCTAATTCATCTAATGGCAAGTATACTCTATCTCGTTGAACGTCTTCACCCACGTCGCGTAATACATTGATCAACTGCATGAATATCCCCCACGATTCGGCGAACTTTTTCGCACGAGGGTCCTCATAACCATAGATTTCGATACACATCAAACCGACTACTGAAGCGACTCTGTAGCAGTAAAGATATAATTCATCGAAGGTACGATAGCGATTATTATACAGATCATCTTCCATTCCTGTAATCAGATTATCGAATACAGTTCGAGGAATATTATAACGGTTGACCGTATCCTTTAGGGCAAGGAAAACCGGGTCGGTACTGCTGGTTTCACTGTAGCAAGTCGATAATTTTTTTCGGAAGAAAAATAATTGAGTAATCTTCTCGAGGTATAAGTCCTCTTGAAGGATTGAATCCTTGTTTTGTAATTTCTCTAGATTTTGTCGATACGCTATTGCTTCGGGGTCCATTTCACCACCAGAGCCAGGGAATCTATCTTGCCAATCTCCGTCTGCAATATCGTCAGCCCGTCGGCAAAATGCATAGACAGCGCACATGGCCATTCGTTGTTCGTCCGGCAAATATTTGAAGGAATGGTAAAAGTTTCCAGCTTCTCTCATCGTCAGTTCTTCACAGTACGAATATGCAAGCCGAAGTAGTTCCACCGGTGGATCTCGAGCCCAAATCGGAGCGTCGAGATGGTAAAAAGGGTCGACCAATTCATTTTGTTCGCCGACGATTCCTATCATCGCAGACCCTTCTCTCAGGGCTTCCATTGCGGTGATGCTAACCGCTTTCACCGCATCAGCAGTAAGGTTTACAGCCGCTCGTAATCGACCCAGAGGGGTCATCATTTCCTCTTGTTGAGCGCTGGCTGTTTTCGATGCTCCCCCCTCGAGAGGGAAGAGGAGGTCAAGCGGTTTCCGGCGTTCCAGCATGTCCCTCAAATCAATCTGGAAAGTTCATTGGTTATGAGTCTGGGGGTTGTTTGGCCTTTACGCCCTACGGGCGGATTTTTCAGCACGAGCCCAAGCACGTTTTGCCCTAAATAATAATATTATGTGCTTAAATTTACTCACAGTTGGCCGTTTGGTCCAAGTATCATATCTCTGTTTTCTTATACTTTTTAAGATCGCTTCACCACCTTTGGTGAACATCATCAAATCAACGGCTAAATGGGGGTTTACTCGCTGCCAAAGAATCTTGCCAGCATCAAATAATTCCTGAGCACGAATCACTTCATCTCTCAACACATTTACCCATGAGTCAGTAGCCACACACTCACCGTACTGTTCCCATGTTAGCCCATATTTATCCATTGTCTCTTGAGGGATATACGACCGGTTTTCAGCCCAATCTCTTGCGACATCTTGCCAATGGTTTGCAAGTTGAAGAGCGGTACAAGTATTATCAGAAATCAGTCGCAATTCTTCTTCATCATGACCATATACATAGAGGAATAAATGGCCAACAGGATCCGCAGAGTATGAGCAATATTTCTTCAGCTCTTCCCAAGTTGAATATCGGTTTTTCTTTTGGTCCATTTTAAAAGCCTGTATTAATTTCCAATATGGTAGGTGCGGAATGTTATATTTCCGACTGGTGATTTGAATAGCTTTTAGAATTGGGTGACGCGGGTTTCCATTCCACTCCTCTCTGGCTGCTTCTTCTAAATCATCCTCCCAAGCTTGGAGTAATTTTAGTCGGCCTTCGGCGTCGAATGGTGCCTCGTCGCCTAAATCATCACCATATCGGCAAAAGGCATAGATGTTCTCGATATGTTGTTTGATATCTTTAGGGGTAAATTTATTGACGATGATGAAATTCTCATAATGTGCATTGGCTATCTTAGAGCAATATGCTTGAGCCTCAACTGCAGTCTGGTGTTCCCCCCAGCCCGCTAAATGTACAGGTTCGAGGCTATGGTCGCCCCATTCAAATTTTTCAGACATTACCAAACCCTCCACTTTTCATCACCATGTTTTGGTGCGCTCGGCCAGGCAATCCACTCTGAATCATGGTGATAATCTTCACCTAAAATATGTGCTGCCGCTTGTAATCCCGACCGCACGGCGCCCTCCATTGTCGATGGCCAGCCGGTCATGGTATGGGAGCCAGCCAATGCGATATGGGCGCCGAGTGAATCGACCTTTGGTCGATTCTTTGCGCTACCAACAGTAGGGGCGAATGTAGCCTTCGGAGTTTTAATTATCAGATGATCGATGCGTTTTACCGAAGAATTTTGAGGGAACATTTCGTTGAGAACTCGGTCCAACTCTGAAAGAATTTCTTCATCACTCATCTTCAGAAAACTATCGGCTGCTGATATTGGGACTGAAATCCATTGAACGCCCTCTATTATCGGGTCATCAAGTTCATTGCTTCGGTTGAAAACCATCTGGATCAATGGCTCGTCAACCAAGGCAGCAAAGTCGAAGGTATTAGGAACTCTTTCACCACTATAAAACGCATGGACACCAATCAAGGACCGATATTCAAGTAAATTTGTTTGTCCGGTCAAATTAGCAGCTAAATGTGGCGGCAAAGCAATTACAATATCATCGAAATCATCTAATTCATCGAGGTGCTTTATAGATTTATTCAATATAATTTCGACATTTGCCTGCTCGAGTACTTCGGTAAAAGGGCCTTGAATCGCTTCACCCAAATCCATTGTGAAGGCACTAACGTCGAATGCATCCGCCTTGCCAAATAGGCCATGGCGAAATAGCATAATTCCTTGTGCTGCGCTCGCTTCTCCAATATCGACATTTAAGGCAGCCAAAGTGAAAAATCCAAAAAATCTCTGAATCGCTTGTTTTGTTTGCCCTTTTGAGACGAGCCAATCTTCGAATGAGATATCATCTAGTTCCCATTGGCTTTGGTCGGTTAAGCCATCGAAGGCTTTTATGGCGGATCTCATAGCTATTTTATCGCCTAAACTAAGAAAAGGAAATTTGAGCATTGAGCCCAACATATGATTGGGGGGAGATAATTTTCCTGTTGTCAATATTGAAACTTTCCCAGCGGTTTTTTTTGGAAATGCGAATGGTAATTTGGTTTTCGCTTGAATTTTGATGATATGTTGGGCATTTGCTCGGGCGATTAATTGGAAAAACCGTTCATAAACTCTGAAAGCAGCGTGTTGACAATTATCTATTTTAATCCCTAACCTCGGGTGTTTCACACTACTCACTCTGCCACCAAGATGTCCTCTCGATTCAAATACGCTCACATCTTTACCGGCGTCGGCCAAGGCTAGTGCTGCAGTAATGCCGGCAAGCCCAGCACCAACCACAGCACATCGCCTACCTGACATGGCTGCCGGTTATGCCCGGTGTGGATGAACTTATGGCCAAACAGTACCAGAAATTTGTAAAAGTAGGCCAAGGCTTTATTGTGGACCGAGCCACCCCCAAGATGAGGGGATGATGGTGCAGTGCGGTTCGTGTACTGAAGAAATCCCTCAGGACAGTATCTTCTGTCCGGAGTGTGGCTCCCGTCAGGAGATTAGCAGAGCCGGTAATTTACAGGGAGTTTCACCTGTCGGCCTCGGTGGGCAAGCCGTAAGCGGCGGTCGTAGTTTTGGTGTGGTTTCCGGTGAAGCTGTGATGAATCAAAACCTTGGAAATCAAATGCAGGGCCAGGGGTTGCCGTCGGAGGTACTTCCTGATATGTTGAGTCAAATGAATCAACAATACCCGCCACTAGTCGATCCGAGTTTACCACCTCAACAAATATCTGGGGTCCCAATGCAACAACCCCCCCTTCCTCCACAACCCCCCCTTCCTCCACAACACTCCCTTCCTCCGCAACACTCCCTTCCGCCACAACAACCTGTTAATCAGCCACCATTATTTGGTGGACAGTTAAATGATATGGCCCAAAAACCACCCGATGCTGCATTTGCAAACAGACAAGGGGCTATCAATCCAGCATTTATTGATAATACGCACCAACTCGGAGGAGCGAATATAGGTCAAAATCCAAATAGTTCACCAACCGATGCGATGGTAAACCGAATCGCAGAAGCCGAAAGATCGGTGAAAAACGAACGGCGGAGTCAATGGCTTCAGATGAATCAAGAATCGGCAGCTAGTGTTTTGTCTCAGATCGGCAGCGAATTACCGGCTCATCTCAGAGGTAGTGGAAATGAAAATTCCGCAGCCGAATTCCTCGCTAGTGCTATCGGCTCTGAAAATGAGAACTCGGTCGATGAAGCACTTTACCGACGAATGGCAGAGGTTGCGGTTCGTAGGGTTGCTCGTAAGCGTGGTGTTGCGGTTGAAACCCCTCAAACCAAAGAGTCAGAAGGAATCCTTAGTGTCAACATAACATATGTTGATGACGGTAGAATTTTAGATACTCCTGAGGATTTAGCATCTGCGTTTGAGCATGCCATCGCTACCGAAGTTGCATTAAAAGGAATGAATGTATCCGTTGAAATAACTTTATTCCGTTCTAGAGATGGTGAACTAGAAAAAGTGAGTGGTACTACTGAAACCACTAAAGCCGAACCAGAATCTGATGAAGAAATGTTTGCCTGTGAGGTCTGTGATGGCTTGGTAAAAGAGTCGGATAACGAATGCCCTCATTGTGGTTCAGTCTTTGAGGAAGACGAAGATGAATCTGAGTCTCCTCCTTCCAGAGGCGGCCCTCCAGGGCCTAGGGGCGGTGGCCCTCCAGGTCCAAGCGGTGGCCCTCCAGGTCCAAGCGGTGGCGGCCCACCCAAGCGCGGCGGACCTCCCGGTCCAAGCGGTGGCGGCCCACCCAAGCGAGGCGGACCTCCCGGTCCAAGCGGCGGTGATCCACCCAAACGTGGCGGCCCTCCAGGTCCAAGCGGTGGCGGCCCACCCAAGCGCGGCGGACCTCC
>Ga0114997_10001707_pt1 | contig 17997 bp, 15 predicted proteins | sample ArcticOcean_MG_C_2_FD_87045 | JGI IMG/M metagenome (GOLD analysis project Ga0114997, IMG submission 87045) | Marine microbial communities from western Arctic Ocean - ArcticOcean_MG_CB4_136 | ecosystem: Environmental > Aquatic > Marine > Oceanic | place: Arctic Ocean: Canada Basin | collected...
AAATATAAGGCTTATATGACAAAAAGTAATCTGAAATAATTTTTTTTTCTAAAAAAATTAAAAAATAATTTAATATAAAAAAAACGTTTATTAGAAGAGGCATATCATGTGAATCTCTTATATGTGTAGCATCTGATCTTCCCAATGCATTTTTATACATTAAAAAACTCAGTAGAAGCAAAAAAATAAATAATACTTTTTTTGATCTTAATATTTTACTCTCGCGCGAAATAATATAATTCAAAACAAATAACCCAGCAGTAATCTGCATTACAAGTCCCCTGGTAGACCTAGCTCCATCAGAATCATTAATCATTGAGAAAAAAGGATCAGGATATTTTAAACCGTGCATCATATCCATTGAAATAATCATTGATTTAGTATTTTCTAAAAATGCATAAAATTCACCAATCCCAAAAAAATTAATTACTATAAGCCAACAGGCAATTAATGAAAAAAAGGTTAGTAAGCTATCTTTATATTTTTTTGATATTATTAAGTATATTAAATAAAAAAATAAAATAAAATTTATATAAGCGCCTTTATCAATTTGAAATAATATTGTCATTGTGCATATTGCGGGAATCAACATTATAGATAAAGACCTAAATTTAGAATCAACAAAAAGTTCAATAAAAAAAATTAGAAATAAAATTATATAAATATCTTTATAAGAAATATAATAGTTTGCTCTTAAAAAAGTGTAATGACTCATCGAAAGAATTATTGCAGTAAATAAAGTAAAAAATAATATTTTACTTTTATCATTAAGATTAGAAATTTTTGTAAATTGATAAGAAAGCACTACACATAAAATTTTAAGAAACAAAACTAAAAAAATAGTAAAAGTTCTAGTTGCACCAATTGACTCAACTCCAAAATTTTTCCACATTATTAAAGGATACACAAGATCTGAAAGTCCATGACTTAAATGTGAAGCTGTCCAAAATTTTTTTGTTATTATATAATTTTGGGGTGGTGATAAATAATTACCATCGTGTAAATGATCTAAAATATACCTAGGGAAAATGAAATTTACTGAAAAGAACTCAAGAAAAATAAAAATTATAAATATCAAAAATATTATTATGAAAGAGGAATGCGTTTTGGTCGTTCTTTCGTATTTCTCTAAAAATAATTCTTTAATATTTATAGTTTTTTTACTTAGCTTGTAATTAAAAAAGAGAAAAACTATTAAGGGCAAACTTACAAAAAAGATATATCTTACTGTGTCATTAGAAGGATTATACTGTTCAATTGCAAAATATCCTTTGGCCCCAGTCGTATTATTGAATGGTAAAGTTATCTTGTCCCATAGTAATGTGCCGATTAAAATAGATATTATAACGTAAAAAAAAATATAGAAATTTCTTGGTAAATTATTTAATTTCATTTTTTTTATACTTATAATACATTATATATATGAAGAGCAATAAATAACTCTATTTTATGATTTTCAGCAAAAAAAAAAACTTAAAAAACAAGATTTCCAATTTAGTAAAAAAATATTCTGATTTAGAATTTCAAAAAAAAAAATTTATTCCTGGAAAAACCACGATACCTCCTACTGGGAAAGTTATTGGTAATTTAGAATTACAAAATATGGTTGAGGCTTCATTAGATGGATGGCTTACAGCAGGTAGATTTAATAAATCTTTTGAAGAAAAACTTGCTAAATTTATAGGCATTAAGCAATTGATAACAGTAAACTCTGGATCCTCTGCCAATCTAATTGCTTTTTCAACTCTTACATCATCTAAACTTAAGGAACGCGCAATTAAACCTTTAGATGAAATTATCTCAGTGGCCGCAGGATTTCCAACAACCATAAATCCAATTGTTCAGTTTGGTGCTGTGCCAGTTTTTGTAGATGTAAAAATACCTACTTACAATATAGATGAAAATCTAATTGAAGAAGCTATAACACCTAAAACTAAAGCTATTATGATTGCTCACACTTTAGGAAATCCGTTCAATTTAAAAGCTGTAAAATCTATTTGTGAAAAACATAATCTTTGGTTAATTGAAGATAGTTGTGATGCTTTAGGCTCAACATACGAAGGAAAGATGGTTGGAACATTTGGAGATTTATCTACATTAAGTTTTTATCCTGCGCACCATATTACTATGGGTGAAGGTGGGGCCGTATTTACAAATAGTATAAGACTTAAAATGATTGCTCAATCTTTTAGAGACTGGGGAAGAGATTGTTATTGTGAACCTGGGCAAGAAAATACTTGTGGAAAACGTTTTGACTGGAAACTTGGTGATTTGCCCGAAGGATACGATCATAAATATATTTATTCCCACGCAGGTTATAATATGAAAATTACTGATATGCAGGCTGCATGTGGATTAGCGCAGGTTGGACGAGTAAAAAAATTTATTAAAAGCAGAAAAAATAATTTTAAATATATTTACAAAAGGTTAAAACCATTTGAAGAGTTTTTGATTTTACCTAAAGCAACTGAAAATTCAGATCCATCCTGGTTTGGTTTCCCTATTACCTTGAGAGATAACTTGCCATTTAATCGTAATAAATTATTACGTTATCTTGATAGTAAAAAAATCGGATTTAGATTACTTTTTTCTGGAAATGTTACAAAACAACCATATATGATGGAAAAAAAATTTAGAGTTTCAGGAAATCTAAATAACACCACAACTATCATGAATAACACTTTTTGGGTAGGTTTATACCCAGGCTTGATACGTGAAGAGTTAGATTTTTTAACAGACGAAATAAAAAAATTTATAAAAAAAATATGATTGAAGGAATAACAATAACTCCACTAAAACAAATAGAAGACGAAAGAGGAAAGGTTATGCATATGCTAAGAAATGATACAAAAAGTTTTACTAAATTCGGTGAGATTTATTTTTCAACAGTTTACCCAAACAAAATAAAAGGGTGGCACATTCATAAAAAAATGACACTTAACTATGCTGTAGTAGCGGGAGAAATTAAACTAGTTTTGTACGATGCAAGACCTGACAGTAAAACCAAGGGAGAGATTCAAGAGTTTTTTTTATCCCAAAAAAATTATAAATTAGTTTCAGTCCCGCCTTTGATCTGGAACGGTTTTATGGGAGCTGGAAATAGTACTGCAATCGTAGCTAATTGTGCAGATTTACCATATGATAGTTCAGAAATAGAACGCAAAGCGGCATTTGATAAAGACATACCTTATGATTGGAATAAAAATACTACAAATAAATCAATTGATTAATGAAGCAACTAAAAAATAAATCTATCCTAGTTGTTGGGGGAGCAGGATTTATTGGCATCAATCTTGTTAAAAGACTTCTTAAATATGGCGCAAGAGTTACATGTCTTTCAAAAAAAAATAAAAAAAATAAAATAATTAATAAAAATTTAAAATATATATTTTGTGATTATGAAAAATTTAATATTTTAAAGAAAGAAATAAACAAACCTTTCGAATACGTCATTAATTTAGGTGGATATATAGATCATAGTAAATTTTTTATTAGAGGCAGGGAGGTAATAGATAACCACTTTTCTTCTACAATTAATATTTTATTATCATTAAAAAAAAAAAAATTAAAAAGGTATTTACATATTGGCACTTGTGATGAATATGGTGAAAATATATCTCCTATAAAAGAAGACTCCAAAGAGGATCCAATAACATCATATGCTCTTGCAAAGTTAGCAAGTGTAAATTTATTAACTATGCTACATAAGACTGAAAATTTTCCAGCAACCTCATTGAGATTATTCTTAGTTTATGGGCCTCATCAAAAAAATGACCGTTTAATACCTCAGGTAATTAATGGATGTTTAAAGAAAAATTTTTTTCCTGTTTCTAAAGGAATCCAGCTAAGAGATTTTTGTTATGTAGAAGATGTAATTAATGCAATTATCCTATCATTAATTAAAAAAAAAGCGATAGGCGAGGTTTTTAATGTAGGTTCAGGCAAACCCGTCTCTGTAAAATTTATAATTAGCACAATTAGTAAAATAATAAAACGAGGACAGCCTCAATTTAACAAAATACCATTTAGAAAAAATGAAAATTTAAAATTATACCCTTCAATTAACAAGATAACCAAGATGCTAGGATGGAAACCGAAAATTAATCTAAATGAAGGGCTTGTAAAAACAATACACTATTATAAAACATTAAAATAATAACAACTCTATGATCGAAAGTATTTCTATAGTTATACCTTCTTATAACGAAAGTGCAAATATAAACGAAGTTTATAAAAGAACCACAGAAGTTATTAAAAAATTAAATATTAAAAAGTATGAATTAATTTTTGTAGAAAATGGTTCTAAAGATAATAGTTTAGAATTACTTAAAAAAATAAATTCAGAAAATCAATCCATAAAAATAATTTCTCTTTCAAGAAATTTTGGATACCAATCTGCGATAGCTGTTGGTTTAAAATATTCTCAAAATGATTATGTGTGTGTTATGGATGGCGATTTGCAAGATCCACCTGAAATAATTATGGATTTTATTAAAAAAATTGCCGAAGGTTATGATGTAGTTTATGGAATTAGAATAAAAAGAAAGGCAAATTTTATTAAAAAAATATTTTACAATTTATTTTATGAAATTTATTCTAAACTTAGTGAAATTGATGTTCCAAAAAAAGCTGGTGACTTTTGTCTAATGAACAAAAAAGTTGTAAAAAACATTATTAACTTAAACGAGAAAAATTTATTTATGCGGGGGTTGAGATCATGGGTGGGTTTTAAACAAACTGGTATTGAATATAAGAGGGATGGCAGGCATGCAGGAAAAACTAATTTTTCTTTTTTTAGTGCTACGGCGTTAGCGCTCGATGGTTTTGTTTCATTTTCTTTAATACCTTTAAGATTTATTTTAATTATTGGTATTATTATATCATTATTATCTTTTTTATTTTTTTTATTTTTATTTTCTGTAAAATTATTACATGTATTTGGAGTTTTTGAACTTACAACTCTTTTGATGCCAAAGGGATTAACTTTAGCTAATTCAATTTTAACACTTTTTTTAGGATTGGTGATGTTTACGTTGGGGATAATTGGGGAGTATGTAGGGCGAATTTATTTTGAAGTTAAAAATAGACCTAATTATATAATAAATGAAACTATACTTTAAATTAAACACATAAACTAAATCATATATTCTAATTCTTTACATATTTTTTTTAAATCATTTTTTCTAGACAAACTATGATCTCCGTTTTTAATTTTAATTAATTTTTTATTTGATTTTGGAAATTGTTTTAATATTCTTTTAGAAAAGTTCATTGGAACAATTTTGTCATTTGTTCCATGCAAAAGAGTAATTGGTAATTTTATGGGGTTTTTTTTGTTAAAAAATTTATTTTTCCTTCCATTTAATATTAATTGTTTAGTCAAAGGATATATATAGCCAGAATATTTTAAGTAATAAATTTTTTGGGTCATTATAATATTTTTCACTTTTAGATTAAATTTTTTCCACATTAATTCCTCTAAAAATTCTGGTGCTGAAGCAATGCCCACAAAACCCTTAATTTGTTTTTTGAAACTTTTAAATAAATTTAATGCAATCCAACTACCCATACTTGATCCTATAAAAATTAAACTATTTTTTTTAATTTTTTTTTTTATCAACTCCTTGGCCTCATTTGTCCAATTGGATATATTTCCCTCAATAAATTTTCCTGAAGATTTTCCATGACCGGAGTATTCAAATTTTAAAAAGCTAATTTTTTGTTTTTTACAAAACTTTTGAATAGCCTTAGGTTTTGCCCCAATCATGTTTGACATAAATCCATGAAAAAAAACTATGGTAATCGGGCTTTTTCTTTTAATAAATAAATATTTTATTTTTTTTTTGCTTAAAGTTGTAAAGTATTTTGACCTATAGTAGTTCATAGATATTATAATAATTCAAAACAATGAAAAAAAAAATTAAAGTTTTACAAGTTATACCTAAGCTCGGGTACGGTGGGGCGGAAACTGGCTGTTATGATTTAGCTCATTTTTTGCCTGAAAAAGGATTTGTGTCGTATATAGCCACAAGCGGAGGTGATTTACTTAAATATATAAATAGGGAAAAAGTGAAAGTTTTTAAATTACCAGTACATTCAAAAAATCCTTTTTTAATTTTATTTAATACCTTAGTACTTTCATTAATAATAATTTTTTATAATATTAGTATTATTCATGCAAGGAGTCGCGCTCCTGCATGGTCATGTTTTTTTGCATCAAAAATAACTTTTAGAAAACTAGTAACCACATTTCATGGAACTTATAATTTTAGCAACAAAATAAAAAAATTTTACAATTCAATTATGGTCAGATCAGATTTAGTTATAGCGGGATCAAACTTTATTTTTTCGCATATTAACGAAAATTACGGAAAATTTTTTCTGAAAAAAAATAGAAAACTTTTAGTAATATTTAGAGGGATTAATACTAACTATTTCAATCCACAGAAAATTTTGCCCTCTAAATTAGATAAATTTTCTAGACAAAATAATATAAATAGAAATAAATTTATTATTTTGTTGCCAGGCAGGTTAACTGCATGGAAAGGACAACAAGTTTTTATTGAAGCTATAAAATTACTTTTTCAACAAGAAAACATCCCACCTTTCGAAGCAATTATACTTGGAAGTGACCAAGGCAGAACTGTATATAAAAAAAAACTCATAGGCTTGGTACAACAACATAGACTGAATAAAATTATTAAATTTATAGACCACTGCGAAGAAATGCCGATAGCTTATGGTATTGCTAATTTAGTATGTTCGTGCTCTTCAGAACCCGAAGCTTTTGGAAGAGTCTCTGTAGAAGCACAATCTATGCAAATCCCAATTGTTGCAAGTAACATTGGGGGATCAAAAGAAACAATAGTTGCAAATAAAACTGGTTTTTTATTTAAAAATAAAGATTCAATTGATCTAGCTAACTCTATAGCTTCACTAATGCAAAAAAACTACAATTCGTTGAAATCTATTGGTATTGAAGGTAGAAAAAATATATTAAAAAAATTTGATGTTGATAAAATGTGTCAGACTACCTTTACTGAATATAAAAAATTGATAGAATCATCTCAATAAATGCCAGAAATAAAATTATTAGATGGTAAAAAAATTTCTTTTTCAAATAAAATTGATGGCTTTGAAATAGTAAATAAAATTAGTAAATCTTTAGCTAAAGACGCTTGTATTATGAGTGTTAATGGTGAATTAAAAGATCTAAGTTTTAAAATCGATAACGACGTTGAAGTTAAAATATTTACAACAAAAGATAAAGAAGGTTTGGAAGTAATTAGACACGATGCGGCGCACATATTAGCAATGGCAGTTCAAGAACTTTTTCCTAAAACTCAAGTAACAATTGGACCAGTAATTGATGATGGTTTTTATTATGACTTTTCTAGAAAAGATCCTTTTACAAATGATGATTTAAAAAAAATAGAAAAAAAAATGGAAGAAATAGTTGATCGCAATGATGCGACTACAAGAGAGGTGTGGGAAAGAGATGAAGCTATAAAACATTTTAAGAAAATTGGAGAACATTACAAAGCAGAAATAATAGAAGATATTCCAAAAAATGAAGAGATTTCTATATACTATCATGGTGATTGGCATGACCTCTGCAAAGGACCACATCTTCCATCAACAGGAAAAATTGGCAAAGCTTTTAAGCTCACAAAAGTTTCTGGTGCATATTGGCGAGGAAACTCAGACAATGAAATGTTGCAAAGAATATACGGAACTTGTTGGGCTAACAAAAAGGATTTAGAGCAATATCTTATCAGATTAGAAGAGGCAGAAAAAAGAGATCACAGAAAGCTTGGAAAAGAAATGGATTTATTTCATTTTCGAGAAGAAAGTCCTGGTGCAGTTTTTTGGCATTATAAAGGTTGGGATTTATTTCAAACGCTTATTAATTATATGAGATTAAAACAAAAAAATGCTGGATATAAGGAAATAAACACCCCTGAGATATTAGATAAAACTTTATGGGAAAAATCAGGTCATTGGGAAAAGTTTGGTGAGCATATGTTTACTTCAGAAACCCCTGATAAAAAAATTTTTGCTATTAAACCGATGAATTGCCCTGGATGTATACAAGTATTTAATCAAGGTTTAAAAAGTTATAGAGATCTTCCTCTTAAACTATCAGAGTTTGGAAAAGTGCATAGATATGAACCATCAGGAGCTTTGCATGGGTTATTAAGAGTAAGAGCTTTTACTCAAGATGACGCACATATATTTTGTACAGAAGAACAAATTACACAAGAATGTTTGATTGTGACTAATTTAATTTTAGAAATTTATAAAGATTTAGGTTTTGAAAATGTTTTGTTAAAATATTCAGATAGACCCAAAATTAGAGTCGGCGATGATAAAATATGGGATAAATCTGAGCACGCATTGCTTGAAGCTGTTAAAAAAACAAAATTAAAATATGAAATTAATAAAGGAGAGGGAGCGTTTTATGGACCGAAAATAGAATTTGTGTTAAGAGACGCAATTGGAAGAGATTGGCAGTGTGGAACTTTGCAAGTAGATTTAAATTTACCTTCAAGATTAGGAGCTACATACGTTGCAAATGATGGAACAAAAAAAGTTCCTGTAATGCTACATAGAGCTCTCTTTGGTTCCCTTGAAAGATTTATAGGAATTTTAATTGAACATTATGCTGGAAAACTACCATTATGGTTAGCTCCTCTACAGGTAGTGGTTCTACCAATCGCATCAGAATTTGATGATTATGCAAAAAAGATATTTAAAGAATGTATGAAAGCGGGTATAAATACGGAAGTGGATTTAAAAAACCAAAAAATAAATTATAAAATTAGAGAACACTCCCTGTCTAAAGTACCCTTATTGATGATCTGTGGACAAAAGGAAGTGACAGATAATAGTGTTACAATTAGAAAATTAGGATCCGAAAAACAAGAAACCTTATCACTTGATGTAGCGATAAAAAATATTTCACAAAAAAATCAATTTCCAATAAACTAAGTGGCATTTCAAAAACAAAATTATTTTCAAAGAAGAACAAAAGCAAGAGGACCAAAATCAAATGATAGAATTCGGTCGCCTCAAGTTCAAGTTATAGGTAGTGATGGAAAAAATTTAGGAACTCTTAACACTCAAGAAGCAATCAGTATTGCAAAAAAAGAAGGTTTAGATTTAATAGAAATTTCACCCAACGCCAAACCTCCAGTTTGTAAAATTATTGATATTGGAAAGTATAAATATGATTTGCAAAAAAAAGCTAATAAAGCAAAAAAGAAACAAAAAATTATTAATTTAAAAGAAATTAAACTTAGACCAGTGACAGAAACTCATGATTATAATTTTAAAATTAAAAATGCACAAAAATTTTTAACAAAAGGTGATAAGGTTAAATTTACAGTAAAATTTAGAGGAAGAGAAATGCAGCATACCAATCTAGGCTATGAGCTCATGAAACGTATTATCGTTGATACAGAAAAAATGGGAAAAATTGAGATAAACCCCAAGTTTGAGGGTAGGCAGATTATTATGATTATTCAGCCACTATAATTGTATTGTAAACTAAATATAAAATTCGTATAACAGCGTTGATTTTATGCCAAAATTAAAAACTAAGAGCTCTGCAAAAAAAAGATTTAGATTTACTGCTAAAGGTAAAATTAAAATGGCTCAAGCAGGAAAAAGACACGGAATGATTAAAAGAACAAATTCACAAATACGAAAACAAAGAGGCACAACCATTATGTCCAAGCAAGATGAAAAAATTGTTAAGTCATATATGCCTTATAGTTTGAGAGGTTAAAATGGCAAGAGTTAAAAGAGGAGTCACTAGTCACGCTCGACACAAAAAAGTTTTAAAGCAAGTTAAAGGCCAATATGGAAGAAGAAAAAATACTATCCGTATTGCAAAGCAAGCTTTAGAAAAAGCTATGCAATATGCTTATAGAGATAGAAAAGCAAAAAAAAGAGAATTTAGATCATTGTGGATACAAAGAATAAATGCGGGCGTTAGAGCGGAAGGCATAACTTATTCAAAATTTATTAATGGATTAAACAAGTCTGGCATCAAACTTGATAGAAAAGTGTTGGCAGATATTGCCTATAATTACCCAGAAGCCTTTAAATCTATCATAAAAAAAGTACAATCCTCCCTTAACTAATAAGAATAATTCGACTATCTTTAATCAATCAAGGAATCGTTAGAAATATTTTGATATGGAAAATTTTGACCAAATAGAATCTGATTTAATAAATAAAATAGAAAATGCCGGTGATCGCAGTTTAATAGATTCTATTAAAACTGAGATTTTTGGAAAAAAAGGAATCCTCACAGAGCTTTTTAAAAAAATTGGGAGCCTAGATCAAAATGAAAGAAAAGAATATGCCACAAAATTAAATAATTTAAAAAATAAAATAACAGGAATGATAGAAAAAAAAGTTAGTGATTTTGATCAATTAGAAATTAATAAAAAACTTAAAAATGAAAAAGTAGATATAACTTTACCCGGTAGAGATTTTTTTTCGGGAAAAATTCATCCAGTTTCACAAGTAATTGACGAGGTTACCTCTATTTTTTCTGAAATTGGTTTTTCTGTGGAAGAGGGACCTGATATTGAAAATGAATACTATAATTTTTCAGCACTTAATACGCCTGAAAATCATCCAGCTCGAGATATGCATGATACTTTTTACCTTGAGAATTCTAAAGAGTTACTTTTAAGAACTCATACATCTCCAGTTCAAATTAGAACAATGTTAAAAGGAAAGCCCCCGTTTAAAATAATAGCACCTGGTAGAACTTATAGGTGCGATAGCGATCAAACACATTCACCTATGTTTCACCAATTAGAAGGTTTGCATATAGATAAAAATATTAATATGGGCCACTTAAAAGGGTGCTTATATTATTTTGTAAAAAAATTTTTTGAAGTCGAAAAAGTAAAAATAAGATTTAGACCAAGCCATTTTCCTTTTACAGAGCCATCAGCAGAAGTTGATATTGGATATAAAATAGAGAATGGAAAAATTAAAGTAGGAGAAGGTGATAAATGGTTAGAAGTACTTGGTTGTGGAATGGTTCATCCGAATGTACTTATAAATGCAAAAGTAAATCCAAAACAATATCAAGGTTATGCATTCGGTGTCGGGATAGATCGTTTGGCTATGCTAAAATATGGAATTAACGATCTAAGAGCATTCTTTGAAAGTGATATTAGATGGTTAGAGTTCTATGGATTTGATCCTCTCGATGTACCAACAAATTATAGAGGCCTTAGCAGATGATTACATCTCTTTCTTGGTTAAAAAATCATTTATCAACTAAGGCAAATTTAAAGCAGATAGTTGAACGCCTAACTGAAATTGGTCTTGAGGTTGAAGGAGTAAAATCCCCAGACAGTCATCTAGATAGTTTTATTATTTGTAAAATTATTAAATCTCAAAAACATCCAAATGCAGATAAATTAAAGCTTTGCGAAGTTGATATCGGTAAGGGAAATCTAGTAAAAGTTGTTTGTGGCGCCTCAAATGCAAGAGATGGATTGTTTACTGTTTATGCTCCTCCAGACTCAGTAATTCCAAAAACAAGAATGAAATTAAAAGTAGCAAAAATTAGAGGAGTAGAATCTTTTGGTATGCTGTGCTCTGGAAATGAACTTGACAAATCGTCAGATAGAGATGGCATTATTGAGCTGATAAAAAAAGAAAAAAATATAGGAGAAAAGTATTTTAAAAGTTCGGCCGAAGAAATTATAGATATAGCGATTACTCCTAACAGACCAGATTGTTTAGGAACAAGAGGAATTGCTAGAGATTTAGCGGCATCAGGTCTTGGTCAATTAAGAAAACAACCACCAATAAAAATTAAACAAAAATTTAAACAACCAATTAAAGTTTCAATAACGAAAGAGAAAAATCAAGCTTGTGCTGCATTTGGAAGCATCTATATAAAAAATGTTGAAAATAAAGAAAGTCCTGATTGGCTTAAAAATAAAATTATATCTTTAGGTTTAAAACCTATTTCAGCAATAGTAGATATTACAAATTATGTCATGTATGACCTAAATAGACCATTGCATGCATATGATGCAGATAAAATTAATAAAGAAATAATTGTAAGAAATTCTAAAAAAGGGGAATTATTTGAGGCTCTCGACAATAAAAAATACATACTTGACAAAAATATGTGTGTAATAACTGATAAGTCGGGCGTATTAGGGTTAGGTGGGATTATAGGGGGAACTAGATCCGGAACAGAATTTTCAACTAAAAATATTTTATTAGAATCTGCTTATTTCCACCCCTCAGAGATCCGCAAAACTGCAAAAGGTTTAAATATAGATACTGACGCTAAATATAGGTTTGAAAGAGGCATAGATCCAAAATCAATAAAAATGGGACTAGAGCTCGCAATGTGTATGGTTTTAGATATTTGTGGAGGTGAACCAAGCAAATTATCACTTTCAGGTAAATTAAAAAGCAATAGTAAATTTATAGATTTAAAATATGACAAGTTTTTAAATGTTATTGGTTTTTCAATTACAAACTCTGAAATTAAAAAAATATTATTATCACTGGGGTGTGAATTAAAACCTAGAAAAAAAAGTGTAAGTGTCCTTGCTCCTTCATGGAGACCAGACCTTAAACAAGATATAGATCTTATTGAGGAACTGGTAAGAATCAAAGGTTATCACAAAATACCACTAATTAATCCAGAAAAAGAAAATATTAAAGAAACATTAAATAGTAGACAAAAACTTTTTCATTTTTCGCAAAGAGCTGTAGCATCCAAAGGATATACTGAAGCTATCACATGGTCTTTTACGGATTCAAAAGTAGATAGATTATTTAGCGAACTAAAAAATGAAATTAGATTGGCTAATCCAATCTCTAATGATTTAAATGTTCTTAGATCTTCACTTTATTCCAATTTGATAATAGGAGCCAAAAAAAATATTCATAGAAATTTTGAAGATTTAATGCTGTTTGAAATTGGCCCAATTTTTCAAGATAAAGAACCTGGAAAGCAATCAACAATGATTGGTGCCATTAAAACTGGAAAATATTCGAAAAAAAATTGGATTGAAGAAGAGAGAAATTTTGACATTTTTGATATTAAAAATGATGTACTAAGAACTTTAAGTGAAATTGGTATTGATAGTTCAAAAATTTATGTTAGCAATAAATCAAAAAAATGGTATCACCCCGGCAGATCAGGACTATTATCATTAGGTTCATCCAATGGACCAGAGTTAGCATATTTTGGAGAAATACATCCTTCAATTATAAAAAAATTAGATATAAGAATTGAAAACGTTTTAGGCTTTGAAATATTTTTGGATAACATGCCTGAGTTAAGAAAAAAAATTAGAGAATCTAAACCTCAATTTATTGTTTCAGATTATCAAAAAGTAACTAGAGATTTTGCTTTTTTAATTAATGAGAAATATAGCTCTGGAGAAATTATTAGTTTAGTTAAAAATATAGATAAAGATTTGATAAAAAATGTAAAAATTTTTGATGTATACCAAGGTAAAAATATTGAATTAGGAAAAAAATCTATTGCATTTAACGTAATATTTGAACCCAAAGATAAAACGTTAAGCGAAGAAGATATTGAAAAAATAAGTAAAAAAATTATATCTGAAGTTCAAAGAACAACAAGTGCAATCCTAAGATCCTGATGTCTGACATAGAAAGAATTCGTAATTTTTCAATAATTGCGCATATAGATCATGGAAAATCTACAATAGCTGACAGAATAATTCATAAATGCGGCGGATTAACTGATAGAGAAATGAAATCTCAAGTACTTGACTCAATGGATATAGAGAGAGAAAGAGGAATTACTATTAAAGCTCAAACAGTAAAATTAAAATATAAATCTAAAAGTGGAAAAGATTATATTTTGAATATAATTGATACTCCAGGTCATGTTGATTTTGGATATGAGGTAAGTCGCTCTCTTTCTGCCTGCGAAGGATCATTATTGATAGTAGATAGCACACAAGGTGTAGAGGCACAAACATTAGCTAATGTTTATCAAGCGCTAGAAATTAATCATGAAGTTATTCCAATCTTAAATAAAATTGATTTGCCAGCCTCTGATATTGAAAAAACAAAAAAAGAAATTGAAGATGTTGTGGGCATAGATACATCTAATGCAATTAACTGTTCAGGAAAAACCGGAGAAGGTGTAGATGATATCTTGGAGGCAATTGTAAATATTTTACCACCACCTAAAGGTCATCAACAAAATAAACTAAAATCACTTTTGGTAGATAGTTGGTACGACACTTATCTTGGGGTAGTTATATTGGTAAGAGTTATTGATGGTAAAATAAAAAAAAAGATGAAAATTAAATTAATGTCGAATGATCAGGAGTATGAAATTGAAAAAGTAGGAGTTTTTACACCTAAACCAGCAGATGTTGATGAATTAAACTCAGGTGAAATAGGATTTATTATAGCGGGCATTAAAACATTATCAGAAACAAAGGTAGGGGATACCATATGTGATGCTTTAAATCCTATCACAGAACCTTTTCCTGGTTTTAAGCCAAGTAAACCAGTGGTTTTTTGTGGGTTATTTCCCATAGATAGTTCAGAATACCAAAAATTAAAAGATGGTTTGGGCAAATTAAAATTAAATGATGCAAGCTTTTCGTATGAAGCAGAATCTTCTAGTGCATTAGGTTTAGGTTTTAGATGTGGCTTTCTTGGATTGCTGCATTTGGAGATTATTACAGAAAGACTCGAAAGAGAGTTTGATGTTAATCTAATTACAACTACTCCAGGAGTTATTTATAAAATATATAAAGTTAAAGGTGATGTTTTGGATTTACAAAACCCATCTAACATGCCTGATCCAACTCAGATTATTAAAATAGAAGAACCATGGATAAGTGCAACAATAATCACGCCCGATCAGTATTTAGGATCTATTATTAAGATTTGCCAAGACAAAAGAGGGATACAAACCAACCTCAGCTATTCTGGAAACCGAGCTGTCCTATCATATGATCTTCCATTAAATGAAGTGGTGTTTGATTTTAACGATCGTTTAAAATCAGTTTCAAGTGGTTATGCCAGCTTTGATTATGAAATAACAGGACATAAAGAAGGTGATTTGGTCAAATTAGGAATCTTAGTAAATAGTGAGCCAGTTGATGCTTTGGCAATGATGATTCATAAAGATTTTGCACAAACAACAGGAAGACAAGTTTGTGAAAAGTTAAAAGATCTTATTCCGAGACATAATTTTATGATTCCAATTCAAGCAGCTATTGGTGGTAAAATAGTAGCCAGAGAGTCTATAAAAGGTTTTTCAAAAGATGTGCTTACAAAAATTCATGGTGGTGGCGCTGGAGATAGAAAAAAGAAGTTGCTTAAAAAACAAAAAAAAGGAAAAGCTAGATCTAAGCAATTTGGAAGGGTAGAAATACCACAAGAAGCGTTTATAGGTGTGCTAAAGATTAATAAAGAAAACTAAACTAATACATGAAAAAAGAAAGACCAAAAAAGCATCTACTCATAGTCGGGGGTACAGGCTTCATTGGAAGGCATCTTGCACAATATACAATAAATAAAAAGAGATGGAAGGTTACATGTACATCAACAAGCAAATTACTTTTTGATAGTATAAATGGGGTAAAATATATTCACCTTAATATTACTAAGCAGAAAGATATCAAAATAAAATTAAATAAAAATTTCACTCATATAGTAAATCTCAGTGGTTATAATAGCAATTCATCATTAAAAAGAGAAAAAAATAAAATATCTAACATAAATTTTAAAGGATCGTATAATTTGTCTAATTTTTTTTTTAAAAGAAAAATTAAGAAATTTATACAAATTGGTAGTAGCGCTGAGTATGGGAATGTAAAATCCCCATTAGATGAAAATAAAAAATGTTTTCCAAATTCGTCATATGGAAAATCTAAGTTACAATCTACAAACTATCTTTTAAAAATGTTTAAAACCAATTCTTTTCCAGTTACAATTTTAAGACTATTTAATGTATACGGTCCATACCAAAATGCAGATTATTTTATTCCTCAAGTAATTAACGAATGTGTTAAAAATTTTACTTTTTCAGTATCACGCTGTGAGCAGGTAAGAGATTTTGTTTATATAGATGATGTGGTATCTGCAATTTTTCTTGCATTAACAAATCCTAGAACCAATGGTGAAATAATAAATATAGCATCTGGAAAAAAAATAATGATGAAAGAGGTTGTGGAAATTATCGTAAAATTTGTTAAAAAAGGTAATCCAAATTTTGGAAAAATTCAGTATAGAAAAAATGAAAACATGAAAGTGTATTGTAATACCCATAAAGCAAAAAAAAAATTAAGCTGGAAGTCTAAAATCAATTTTTCAACTGGAATTTTAAAAACTATTAAGCACTATAAAAATATAAATTAAAATATGTTAGAAAATTTAAATATTATTACTAATGAAAAAGTATCAGTTCGGAATGATCAATTTTACTGCGACAACATTGATCTTAAATCAATCCCAGAAGAATTAAATAAATATTTCAATTTAATCTTGGTTGCTAGATTGGCATCAGGAGCAAAACCTCATCACATTAAAATAAATAAATTTTCTTTAGGAAAAAGTATATTTAGCTTTTTGTTTAATATTTTTAAAATAAAAAAAAATAATAAATTTTTAATTATTTCAATAACACCGTACACATTTTCTGCTTATTGCCTATTAGCTCTATTTGGGAAAAAACCATTTGTTTATCTAAGAAGCAGTGGACATGAAGAGTATAAATATATTTTAGGATTCTTTGGAAAATTTATTTACCAATTAATGTTTTATTTAGTTTCATTAAGATGTCATTTTATATCCTGTAATTTAAGAATACTTATGGGAAAAAAAGGTTTTTTGGTTTCTCCTTCACAATTAAATTCTAATTGGCTTAAACCACAACAAAAAATGAAAGAAGGTGAAATAAAATTACTATATGTCGGAAGACTGAAAGTTGAAAAAGGTATTTTTTCTTTAATAAAAATAATTGAGAATTCAGATTTAGAATTTAAATTAACACTTGTTTCAGCAGGAAAAATACCTAGCAAGTTTAATCATCTTAAAAAAATTAAAGTTTTAGATTTCCAAAACAAAAACGATTCAATAATTGAGGTTTATGATAGCCATAATATTTTTATTTTGCCCTCATATACAGAAGGTCATCCACAGGTTTTAGATGAAGCTTTGGCTAGAGGAAAACCTGTTATAATATTTCAAGATATTCAACACGTTATTGGAAATAGAAAAGGAGTAATTGTATCTAAAAGAGATTTAAAAAGCTTAACATTTTCAATAAATTATATAATTAAAAATTATGATTCTATTCAAAAAGAAATGAGTAAAAACAAATTGCCTACAAAAGAAACTTTTTTAAATGAATTGAAAAAAATTATTAAAGAAAATTAAATGAAAAAAAATTTACTAAATAATAAAATTATAATTCTCTGCGGTGGAAAAGGAAAAAGATTAGGAGCTATAACAAAAAAAATACCAAAACCACTCGTTAAAGTTGGAAATAAAACCATAATAGAGCACAAAATAAATTATTATTCACAACAAGGATTCAAAAATTATATTTTTTGTATAGGCTATAAAGGAAAGATATTAAAAGATTTTTTGGCAAAAAAATGTAAGAATTCAATTTTTTCAAATGGCGGAGTTGCGGCAGGAATTTTAAAGAGAATTTATTTAGCACGAAATTTTATTAAGAGTCCTGCAATTGTAAGTTATGGCGATACATTAGCAAAAATAAATTTTAAAGATTTATTAAAAAAACATAAAAAATCTAAAGCAGTTTTGACTATTGTTGTTGCCCCCATTAAAAATCCTTTTGGAATAGTTAACTGGGATTCAAATGGAAAATTGCTGCAGTTTAGAGAAAAACCAATTTTAAATCATTTTATTGGATATGCAGTTTTCGACCCAAAAATATTTCAATATTTAACAAAAAAAATTATTAATATGTCT
>Ga0114997_10001711_pt1 | contig 17984 bp, 15 predicted proteins | sample ArcticOcean_MG_C_2_FD_87045 | JGI IMG/M metagenome (GOLD analysis project Ga0114997, IMG submission 87045) | Marine microbial communities from western Arctic Ocean - ArcticOcean_MG_CB4_136 | ecosystem: Environmental > Aquatic > Marine > Oceanic | place: Arctic Ocean: Canada Basin | collected...
AAGATTAAATCTTTTTTAAATAGAAATACACCTATATCTCTTTCGGAACTACTATGAGGAACCGCCTCATGCATTTCTCTTGTCTCTAATATTTTATAAATTTTCTGAGTAGCATCTCTTAGAACAACAGTATAAGGATTCTGTGTATTTGCGGTGACAAGTGAGAAATCACTGTTCTCCTCAAAAAAATGCTTAACTAGCTCCTGAACAGTCTTATCGGAAATAAATGGTAAATCACCCCAAGTTAGCAAAATGTTCTCTTCAAGATGCTGGCTAGATCTTCTCAATTCAAGCAATGCATCACCCATGCCCTTTGGAGTTTGTTGTGTTATCAAATTACATGAACAGTTTTTTTTTGAGAGGGCCTGGGCAATAGGCTGATGGCCAGATGGGCTGACAATGATATTGGGCTTGGGATCCCAATACTCAAGATTATTGAGCAGCTTAAAAAGGATTGGAGTACCATTAATTTCATGTAAACACTTAGGGTAGCTTAGACCTGAGCGAGATCCTTTGCCTGCAGCCGCAATAACAACTGATATTTTTTGCTTTTTACTCATGGTTGCTCTTTAGAATCTGCAGTAGTAAGAACCAATCTCTTTGTTTAATGTCAAGAAATTCAATATTCGCATTTCTAGCAGCATCAAAACCATGCTCTGAATCCTCTAAAACCAAAATCTGACTATCTTTTATTTCAGGGAAACTGCTGCGTGCTTTAAGAAAGCCTTCTGGATTGGGCTTAGAAAAAGTAACATGGTCTCTACAAATTACCGGATGAAATAAATTAAAAATTTTGAATTTTTTCAGCCCATAGCTGACATTTTCATAAGAACCAGATGACACAATGGCTAACATAAAATATTTTTTTGCTTCATGTAAGAATTCCAAACATCCTGGCAATAGGCTTAAATTTTCTTGGGCTAACTCTACAGCAATTTGTCTTTTGCGCTTTGATAAAGAGATTATGTCTGACTCTTTATAATGTGTGTTGTTTTTCTGAAGAATATTCTTAAAAGCGTCCTCTGTGCTTAATCCTGCGAGCTCTAAATAATCAAAGTTAACCTGCATACCATCCAATACTCTCAAAAAGGCCTTTGAATGAATAGAATTAGTATCAGCAATAGTTCCATCATAATCAAATATTAAGAGTTTTTTCTCATCAAATATCATTTTCTTATGCCAGGTCCTGAAGCATTTCATATACTCTGCGATAACTTCCATTGGCAATATCAAGATCAAAATACTTTCTAGAGTTCTCTCGAATGCTTTGCCTATCTAAATGAGCTTCCGATGCTATAAATCTTATAGCTTCTCCGACGCCCACTTTTGAGTAACTGGTTAGAATAATGCCTGCATCGGCTTCATGCAAGATAGTATCAATATCGCCAATTCCTGAATTAGAAATAATGGGTACACCACATGCCAAGGCTTCTCCAATTTTAGTTGGGCAGGCTCCTATGGTAGATTTAAAAGTAGTAATAAAGGAAAGTAAAAAATGCATTTGATTAATTAGCATAGGTACTTCTGACCTTGATGCTTGGGTAATCTCAATATAGCTTCTAAGTTGAGGATGGTTTAATAAGCTAATTTCATTATTTGCTTCATTAATATTATTTGTGACTACTAGGCCCTTACAGGTGATGCCCTGCTCAATACATGCCTGAAGGACTTCTAGATAGAAATTAAAATTATAAAGTGGCCCAATCGATCCTAAATAGCCCAATACCTTGGGACATGACTCCTCAGGTATTTTTTTTGATAATTTGCTAGATCTTAGAATATTAAAAAGAGAGAAGTCACATGCACAAGGTATAACTGTTATGTTGACGTCTATCTGATTGGTATTATGTAGGAGTTTAACTTTCACTGTGTTAGTTAACACTACGATATGATCTGAATATTCTACAATAAACCTTTCGACCCAACTAAAGAAATTATAAGACCATCTATCAAATGTTTTTGCAAGATCCCAGCCACCTTTTACAACCCTTTCGTCAGCCCAAACACCTCTGTAATCAAATAGCAGCCTAAAACGAAAGAAAAATTTATATGGCAGAGAAAACATGGCCATTGGATGTCCTCTAGCATGAACAAGATTAGGTCTATCCCATAGACAGATTTTGCTAAAAAGGCACAGAAGTTTGAAGACATCTTGTAGTTTGAACAATAAATTTTTTGATTGCGTGAAGCCTAGATAGGACCAACTAATATCAGAGCTATTTAGATCGTGCTGAAGAGTGCTGATTTTATCCATCTGATGTTCTGATTTCTCAAAACTAATGATGTGGAGCGACTCAACGTTGTGACGAATTGAGCGCAAGTAGGGAAGGATTTGACTTTGTCCAAGAGGATCAAGCAAGCCATCATATGTCACATAGAGCACTTTCATCAGACATCTATCCTGTCAGAAAAATAATTTAAATATTCTCTGCTTATTTTTTTGATTGAAAAGTCTTGAGCTCTAGTTTTAAGAATTTGCGAATCATGCTCCAAGTTCAATACTATCTCTATGGCATTTTTTAAGGCGTGATGGTCGTTCACTGGGACCAATGTTCCAAATTTACCATTCTCTAGAATTTCAGAAGGACCGCTTTTACAGTCTGTGCTTACTATAGGTATCCCACACTCAAGAGCTTCAACCAAAACATTCCCAAACCCTTCCCAGCTAGAAGACAAGACAAATAAAGAAGAGGATGCATACCAAGGGTAAGTATCTAAAACATTTCCTTTTAAAAAAATTTGCTTTTCTAAGCCATAGCTCTCTATTTCTGATAGCAAAGCTAGTCTTGAAGGACCATCACCTAAAATTACAAGTTGAGACCTATCCCTAATTTCAGTAGTGAGACAGGAGAACGCCTTAATTAGAAGTGAAAAATTTTTTTGCTCTTTTAACGTCCCTACCCCAAGAATTCTTATTGAATAAGCTGAATCCCAATAATTTTTTTGGTATTCTGAAATTTTCTCAATGGAACAAGCGCCTAGCTCAGTTGCAACAGGGTTATAAATAACATCTATCTGACTTTTTCTAAGCAGAGCAAGGTTGGCAACATCATTCTTTACCCCATCTGATACTGTGATTACGCCAGTTGCAAGCCTGTAGAGGAGTATCATTGAAAAGCGTAACAGCCAAAGATTACTATTAGTCTCATGCTCATGAGATGCTGTAAGATTAGTGTGCTCGCTAATAAATAGCTTAGCTTTGGTACCGCTGAATAACCAAGCAAAAATCGAGAGACAAGTTAATGGCCACATGGGCGATAAAATTACATCGCCATCATAAGATTTAAAATACTGGATTAATGGGCGCACACATGATCTTAACTTTTTCTGATTGAAGCTAGTAACCTTGCAATCTGGATGCAGAAGAGAAAAGGCTTCTTGATTTTCCTCGTCTAAGGGAAGGTCAAGCAAAACGACCAATTCAACATCCAGCCCTTGTTGAATCCAATCATTCAAAAGATTGAAATGAAGTTTTTCAGCCCCACCCATTGAAGTCTTAGGAAGCAGTACAGAAATCTTCATACTCTTGCTAGAGCCTAAAATCTAATAAATCTTTTGACTGAAAAAGCGATTCTGATGAAATCTTATTAGTTCTATCAATAAAATGGTGAAAGACATTGATGGCAATATTAAGTCTCTTAATCATTATAAAAATTAATTTTAGTTAGTGTAGTGCGGTTATTTTTAACTGAATTCGATTTTATCATTATTAAGTAATAGATAGTTATGTATTTCTTGTTTTAAATAAATGCACATCCTGGTTCGAGAGTATTGTTTTATTGAAAAGAATAGTCATACTTTGAGACTATGAGCATACCCATTTTTATTGGAACATCACCAAATGGTGAAGATAGAGATATTGAAAGAATTTACGAATATTCCTTAAGAAAAAATAGCTCTCAAGACCTTCAAATTCACTGGATGAAACTAAGTGATGATAAAAGTAGCATATGGGGGGGCTGGAATACGTCGAAGTGGTTCACTCCATTTAGCGGTCTAAGATGGGCCATCCCTCATGCGTGTAATTTTCAAGGCAAAGCAATATATACAGATGTTGATATGATTAACCAAAAAGATATCAGCGATTTATACAATATTGATATGGAAGGCAAGCCATTTGCAGCAAGGAAAGGTCTTAGATTTGGTGGGCATGAATTATGCGTAATGGTAATAGATTGCGAGAAGGCAAAAGAGCATATCTGGGACCTCAAGTATCTGAAAAAAAAATCAAATTCTCATAGTCACCATAGAAACTTAATTTCAAATAACCCATCACAAATCAAGGCAATTGATGCGAGGTGGAATTGCATGGATGGAGAAAGCTTGGCCTTATCTGAAATATATCAACTGCATTTCACAAAGATGAGTTCCCAACCCTGGCATCCTTCTTGGTTTAAAGGAGCTCAATCAGAGCATAGCAGAGAGGATGTTGTTAAAATGTACTTTGATATGCAGCACGAATGTAATAAAAAGAACATATCCATTAGAGAAATTCCCAAGAATAAAGTGCATTACGAAATACTGCTATAGAGAAAGAGAGGAAAGTAGCTTATTGAACTTCCGTGACCATTCCATTGATTATTTTCAGGCGCCTGCTACATCTCCATAGCATCTCCTGGTTATGAGAAATCAATATAACAGTAGAACCCTCCTTGTGGAGCCTACCTAACTCCTCCAGAATACTCTCCGCTGCCAAGGAATCTAGTGCGCTCGTTGACTCGTCAAAAAGGAAAATATTTCTACCCGCAAAAAAAGCCCGAGCCAATGCTATTCTTTGTCTTTGACCACCAGAAAACTTTAACCCCCTCTCTCCGACTTCAGTTAAGAGGCCGTCAGGTAAGCTGCCTATCAAATCGTTAAGACCAGCTTTGGCAACAGCCTTGTTAACCTTAGCCATGTCTATATCAGCAACCTCAGAACCCACCGCAACATTTTCTGCAATGGTCCCACTTAAAATAAATGTTTCCTGAGGAAGGTAGGCAATTTCTGACCTCCATGAATTCAAGTTTTCAAGCATAGGATGCTCATTTCTAAGAATGATGCCAGATTGAGGTGTATTAATTCCTAGGATAAGATCAATCAAAGTTGTTTTACCGGCCCCTGACTCTCCAACCAAACCTATAAAATCTCCTGCATGGATAGAAACGTTTAGGTTGTTAAATATCTCAATTTCCTCTTCTGTGCTACCTAAATAGGAAAAAGAGACATTTTGAAATTCCAATTTCTGAAATGATTCAGTTGAAACTTCACTGGGAACAATATTAGCTTCATGCGTTAATTTGGTTCTGCCTTGAAGCTCGTCAAAAAGCTTACTTATGGAATCAAAGCCAAGACTCAGATCATTGGTTGCTGCTATAACAAGACTTATCGATGGCAGCAATCTCATGGAGGCGACTAGAAAAATAGAAAGTACACCAACAACTTCAAGCACATCTTCATTTGCAAATATAGAAATAACTAATATCAAGCAAATGATAGCTACGAGAATGGTCTCAACAATATATCTAGGGACAATAGAGAACAAGTAAAGTTTTTTTTCAGCTGCTGCAGCACGCGAGGCGCCATCAATTACCCTGGCTCTAAAAAAATCTATTAAACCCAGGACCTTAATTTCCTTAATTCCAAAAACAGATTCATGGACAGCGTTAGAGAATTTAACCAACCCTTTATTCTTATCCGCTCCATACGCAATAAAATTTTTAGAAAATAGAAGGATCATTCCAGATATAGCTGTGCCGCTAAAAATTAATGCAACTAAAAATAATTTAAAATTGGTAAAAATCAATAAAAGCATTATAAAAAATATGGAAAGTCCCTCTGCGCCTATTCGCAAAACATTTATAACTGCCTGAACAAATGCTTGGCAATACGAAAATAAGACTGTTGTGTAGTGCGCAGTGCTTTTTGTTAACCTTTTAGAGTAGTCTTGGTGAAGAACTTGCTCAATAATTTCAGCTCGAAGCTCAACCTGCCTATCAAATGCCGCATTTAAAATCAATGAATTAAGCGCCCATATGCATACTGTTCTGAGAGAAAAGATTATAACTATAATAGAGGTAGCAAGAACAGCTAAGTTCTTTTGATCGTATCCAACAAACCATCCGTATTCAGTTTGAACTTTTTCAAAATCAAAAAAAATTAAAACTAAAGGGCCAACTAATGAAATGCCAACAAGGTCCAAAGCAGCAAGAAATAAAAAAGCTATAAATAATAGAGCAACGTAGGTCTTAGATTTATTAAAAATCCAAAATAGTTTTGCAAAATATTCTTTATATATGGTGGTTTTCACAGGCAGATTATACTTCAAATATTAAGATTTTTAATTTTATTAAAAGGTTATAATTTACTAATTAAAGAAATGGTAATTGAGGTAATTCTGTCCATGAAAATTGCGGTGGTTGGATCCGGGTATGTTGGGTTAGTGACAGGGGCATGTTTGGCCGAAGCTGGTCATAAAGTCTTTTGCATAGACAATGATCCAGCTAAGATTAGATCACTAAGAAAATCACAGGTCCCATTTTATGAGCCAAGACTTCAAGCTATTCTTAGTAGAGCCCAGGCTTCGGGGCACCTAAAATTCACCTCGTCGTATAGCAGTGCTCTCAAAGAGGTGAAAGCAATCTTTCTATGTGTTGGCACTCCACCAACCAAAAGTGGCAAGCCTAATCTTAATTACTTAGAGCAAGCTATTACAAGTATTAGTCAATCTTGCGAACCTAAAAAAACTATTGCTATTTTTATCAAGTCTACCGTAATGGTTGGAGCTAATGCTTATGCTCAAAAATACTTAAAGAAAATTTCTAAATTTCACAATAAACTCATATTCGCATCAAATCCTGAGTTTCTCAAAGAAGGAAATGCTGTAATGGACTTTAAGCATCCTGAAAGAATTATTATCGGAACAGACAATACTTATATAAAAGATCTGTCTAGAAAAATTTACAAAAAATTTGATCATAACCCCTCGATCATTCAGTTTACTGCCGTAGAGTCAGCAGAGTTAATTAAATACTCCTCTAATGCATTTCTAGCTACTAAAATTAGCTTTATGAATGAAATATCAAGATTGTGCGATGCTGTTGGAGCTAATATTGATGAAATTAAAGCTGGCATGGGAGCAGATACACGAATTGGAAACAAGTTTTTAAATGCTGGTTTAGGATTTGGAGGGTCTTGCTTTCCCAAAGACTTAGATGGTCTCATCATGAACTACAAAGATTCTGGGTTAGAATCTAAAATTGCCGAAGCAGCAAAACATGTTAATGCATCACAGCTAGGTTATTTTTTACAAAAAATAGAATCAAACATCACGCTAAAAAATTCAACACTTCTTGTCTGGGGTCTCTCTTTTAAACCAGAGACTGATGACTTAAGAGAGTCAATTAGCATTAAACTGATAAAGACTCTATCCAAAAAGGTAAAAAATATTTACGTCTATGATCCTGTATCTATGAAGAATGGTAAAAAGCTTTTGTCCGATTTGCATAACGTTATATTTCTTAAGCACCAATATGAGAAGATTGGTGGTTGTGATGCACTTATACTCGCTACAGAATGGAAGCAATTTCAGAATCCTGCAATTGAAAAGCTCTTAAAGTTAAAAAATCGATTAGTTTTTGATGGAAGAAATTTCTTAAATTCAGAGCTCCTCAAAGAAAATAATCTTAGATATGTTGGAATTGGAAAAAAGTAAATCTGAAAACACAACGTTTGCCTGTATTTCAGATCAATCTTACCTTAAGTATCTCAGAGTTTTTTTGAGATCTTTAATTTACTCAAATAATCACCATCATGTTTATATTTGCCTCATTAATATTAAGAACAAGAAAAGAGAATCAGCAAAGTTACAACGCCTTTACAAGCATATTACAATTACTTTTTTAGATATTGGGAAGCTAAAAAAACATGAAAAAAAAGCCTTCTGTGCCAATCATAGGGCAGAATTAATCTGCTTTCTGCTGGATCAGAATTTCGATTTAATTATTTACATAGATGTTGATTCACTTGTTCGAAAACAGCTAATATTTACTCCCTCAACAATGGGGAATTCAGATATTAAGATTTTTTTTAGAGAAGAAGAAGACATTAGATTTAAGGTTGCAACAGGCGTAATATTTATTAAGAATACTCCACAAGTAAAGTTATTTTTAGTGGCTTGGAGAAATGCTTTGGCTTTAAATAAAAAGAAGTGGTTTAGCGATCAAATTAGTTTTTCTGAAACATATGAAGAGTTTAAAAATCAAGTGGTCTTCGGGCACCTAGAAAGCAATATGATTGATTGGAATTTTCTAGATTCAAGTGATATTTGGGCTGGGAAAGGGGATAGAAAGAAGTCGAACATTATATATTTACTGGAAACTATGAAAATTACAATCGATTTAAAATTTGCAAATAAATCAATCTCTAAACTGCAATCTAAATGGAGGCTGTTTCATCAATTGAAATAACTTTAAAATTATATTCCTGGCTTCTAAGGGTCTCTTTTAAATTTTCTTGAGAACGTATCACTTCCTTATCAGTATATGGTGACTCTACAATAAATATAGATGCCTTATCTGAAACTCCGGTAACAAGAGTGCTAGCAATAGAAAATATCTCCACATCTTTCTCTGTCAAAAGTTTATTGATAAAGTCTTCTCCAGATGAGTGACATGTTACCAAAGAAACATCAGACCCTAGTTGCTGAGAAATAATATCTATGTCCTCTCTAGGATGGGTTAAATAAATATCAATGTTATTTTTATTTATAAATTGAGAAAGGGATTCCATAAAAAATTTATTAGGGAACATAAATTGCCAAGGTTGCCCAATAAAAATTTTATTAACACTATTCTGCTTAACGTGATTCTCGAGCTTAATTAATCGCTCGAAAGGAATGGCCAGCCCTTCAAATCTATTTTTTTGAAACCAAGTAAAATGATAATTAGTTATAGAATAAAAGAATGAAGTATCCTTAAGATTGAATATTTTATGAAATAAAGAATTACGCCTAGATAGACTGCCAGGACTGTTATAAACCGAGCCATGATGAATGGTAAAAAGACCCTCATCAAAGGTTAATAGCTTACAAAAGCTATTGAATCTATATATTAATTTAAAATATAGATCATCTACTCTTGACACCAAAATAGAATCAAAAATTGGCATTTTTTTAAAGAATATACAAAGAAGGAGCTGAATTTTAGAAAAATAGTAAATATCAATATCCTTATTTAGCTGCAAAAAAATATCTGTACTGCTAGTCACAAAGATAAATTTTTTAAAGGGGTATTCTGATTCAATGAGCTGCGCTTTTCTTAGATGTGTGATCGTATCGATGTAAGTAAGAATCTTATTAGAATTAGCTAATGGTGCTAGACCTCTTGTTACACTATTTAAATTAAAAAATTTAATTTTTCTATTTTGTGGAACTTCCTTTGGCATGTCTTCTTGAAAACATAAGATATTAATTTTTATGCAATCAGGATGCTGTATGAGAAAATCAAAAACAAGATTGAGATTTGAATCCAATACTTGTAATTTTTTTTCCCGCGACCCCTCAGCAAGGGAAAGCTGGGAGTTTGAGAATATATAATCAATATTCTCAAACTCCAATCTTTCGATGCTGTTAATTTGAGGTGTAGTTAACTGAGAGCCAACTAGGATTGTTAAATCTTTTTGAATAACTGTATATAGGTTTTTTATATCCTTCTCTGAAAATGCACCTTTCCAATTGGTAAAACCAGATTGTGGAGCATCATTTTTTTGTGGAGCTATAATTTTGTGAACTCTATTTTTTATTCCCTTAAAATAGCCCTCTAATTGATCTCTAGCATTCCATCCAATTGCATCTATTAATTCGGAGTTATTTAATATATTTTGCTCTCCAAGAAATTTTCGCCACATTGATTGATTTCTAATAGCCTGAGTGGGGTCACAAAAAAGCTGTGGAAATATTTTAACTAAGTATTCCTTAGAGTGAACATAGTTATCTTTATTTGCGTCTCTAATATTAAAATTAGGTTCAGTTTTTAGTCTTGTTAATGGATCATAAGTATATAAATCATCGAATAAAGAGACTTTGCAGTTTTCTGCAAGTGCATAGGCAATATGACTCCCCATGACATTTGAATGAACTGAATCAGCTAAGCTAAACATTAGTTTAGTTCTATACATAGAAAATTGATCAGCTGGATTAGCGCCTACCAAGACTTTCAGCCCTCTTCTTTCTATCTCATTCACTAGAACAGGGGTAACATCCAAATAATACACTGAGACAAATATTTTCTCCCAACTATCTTTGATTGAAGAAAGATAATCTAGATATTGTGCATCAACTACATCATGATTTTCATCTTCGACTGAGTGAGCTAAAAAAGCTAGCAAGACATGCTTCTGTTTTTTTACCGTATAGTCTGAGCAATAAATATATGGAACCCCTCCAATCACTGCTTTGATATTTGGATACTCGCTAGTTAACAGTTTTTGCTGAGCTTTAGTTCCCACAACGACCGTATGATCAATAGTATTTGGTAATGTGCCAAGAATGTCCCTAGCGTCCATGATATCTTCCCACCAAATCCACCCATGTACCCAGTTACAAAAAGAGCGTCGAGGGCGAGCAAATCCTAGCCTATCAGCTGCGACGGAAGAGAAGCCATATCTATCCATGGAGTTGCGAAGCGAAATTTTATTAGAGGGAAAAAGATGCAAATCATCAAGCTTAGAAATTTTATTATTGTTTTGCATGATTTTGAATTAAATGTTTGCAATATTGCATATCTAATGAAAAGGAATTCTAAATTTCTTGATTGATGTAGCTCATCACAGTCTGATGTAGGCCTTTTTCTACAGTAAATTCTGGATCATAGCCAAGATTTTTTTTTGCTTTAGTAATGTCAGCCATAGAGTGTTTGACATCTCCCTCTCTGAAATCTGTAAGATGCGGTTGCTTTTTGTAATCAATATTATTGGTCATCAAAGAAGAGCGCAATAAATCTACTAGCTTATTTAGACTGGTCCTATCACCAACAGCAACATTATAAATATTATTAAATGCCGATGAATCTGCTAAAGCTGACAGAATATTAGCCTGAACAGCGTTATCTATGTAGCAAAAATCTCTTGAAGTCGAACCATCTCCATTAATGATGATCTCTTCATTCTGAATCATAAGGCTAATCCACTTTGGAATAACAGCGGCATAAGCTCCATTAGGATCTTGTCTTTTTCCAAAAACATTGAAGTATCTTAGACCTATTGACCTGAAGCCATATATTTTGTGAAAAACATCTGCGTAAAGTTCATTCACTAGTTTGGTCAGGCCATATGGGGATAGCGGATTACCAATATTACTTTCAACCTTAGGTAAGTCTGGATGATCTCCATAAGTGGAACTACTGGCAGCATAAACAAAACTCTTTACTTCAGAATTTTTGGCAGCAGTTAGCATATTTAAAAAACCAGAAATGTTTACATTATTTGTAAGAATTGGATCAGCTACAGATCTAGGCACTGACCCCAGCGCTGCTTGATGTAAGACATATTCTACGTTAGTCGTTGCTTTTATGCAGGTTTCATAATTACAAATATCTCCCTGCATAAAAGTGAAATTTTTCCATTGAGCGTCAGAGACTAGACTAGAAACTTTTTTCAAGTTTGCCTCATGCCCAGTGCTGAAATTATCTAAGCCGATAATTTTCTGATCTAGCTGCAGAAGGGTTTCCAGCAAATTACTACCAATAAAACCAGCAACTCCAGTGATTAACCAGGTTTTTTGCTCTTTTAAAAGTTTGGTTTTAATTTTGTTATACGAGGACATGAAATTACAATCTCTTATCAACTTGCGAGGATGGGAATAAATATTTCAAATCATAAACAACATGTTTTGGTTTGCCCAAGGCTCTAATTTTATCTATGCCCATTTGTTTAAATTCTTTATGGGCAACTGCAATTACAATAGCATCATATAGTTTAGATTTTGTATCATCTAGCAGCTTGATACCATACTCATTTTTTGCTTCAAGCTTATCAACCCAAGGGTCATAAACAGTAACTTTACACTGATACTCATTAAGCTCATTTACAATATCTATGACTTTGGTATTCCTGATATCTGGACAATCTTCTTTGAAGGCAAGGCCAAGAATTAAAACCTTAGCACCATTAATCTTAATACCTTTTTGAGCTAACAGCTTGATTAACTGTGCAGATACAAAAGAAGACATTCCATCATTTAGTCTTCTTCCCGCCAGAATAATTTCTGGATTATATCCAAGACTTTGAGCTTTATGAGTTAAGTAGTAAGGATCAACACCTATACAATGGCCACCGACTAGACCAGGCCTAAATCTTAAGAAATTCCACTTCGTCTCTGCTGCCTTAAGGACTTCTTCAGTATCTATGCCCATTAAATTAAAAATAATAGCGAGCTCATTGATCAGTGAAATATTTAAATCTCTTTGAGTATTCTCAATAACTTTTGCGGCTTCTGCTACTTTAATACTCTCTGCTGGATATGTCCCAGCACGAATAATCTTTTTATAAGTTTGATCGATAAATTTTGCTGATTCCACATTTGAACCAGATGTTACTTTTTTGATATCTCGTAAACGATGAGTCTTGTCACCTGGGTTAATTCTTTCAGGAGAATATCCAACATAAAAGTCTTTATTTAATAATAATCCGGAGCCTTGCTCTAAGAGTGGGACACAATCCTCCTCAGTTGCCCCTGGATAAACAGTTGATTCATAAACCACTACATCTCCTTTTGCAAGGAATCGCGCAATAAGCATAGAGGCACTCAAGAGTGGGCCAAGATCAGGTCGCTTATCTTTATTAATTGGCGTGGGGACAGTAACAATATAAAAATTACAATCCTTTAGAGCCTCAGGATCTGATGAAAAAATTAGATCCTTAGATTGACGTAACTCAGCGATTGTTACCTCATTGGTTGCGTCAATGCCATTATGTAAGTCTTCTATTCTTTTTGCGTTAATATCAAAACCAATAACTGGAAATTTGTGGCCGAATTCAATGGCTAAAGGCAAACCAACATAGCCCATGCCCAGAATACCAATTTTAGTTATTTTTAATTTCATAGTTTTAAAAAGCAATGTTTAGTCTAATACATTATCCATTCATTTAGTTGAGCAATCTAATCTTTTGAGGCTGATATAAATGCAACTCATCTAAACTAGGAATAACTCTTTTCTTGCGCAGGAGGTTTAAGGATACCCCTTGCCTACTGTGATATAACCAATATTAGATTTTCTGTTCAGATCAGAATTTTTATTGAAAGTTTTTTCAATCTCAAAACTACGATGCTTTAAATTTGATTCTTTCTTAAAAATCCAGTTTCCAGGAATATCTTCTTGCCAGAAGAGCGAAGATCTATGTTGATTTAAAACAAACTGCAGCGCTTGCTCATCTATACCAAGCCATTCAGAGAAAAGGTTTTCATAATGTGATGGCTGCAATTGATATTTTTTTACAATTGACAACCCCTGCTGTCTTGAAATTCTCTTATGTCTAATCTCTCTTGTTGCATGATCTAGTACTTTAGAGTATCCATGTTTATAGAGTTTTAATTTGTCATGTAAATTCATAAAGTTGTAGCAATCCGTATGATCATATGCGTCAAAGGTTCTAGAAAACTTACTAGTCTCGTAGTCGTATTTATTAATCATCAATTCATGCTGAGCTTTTGGGTCCCATCTAATATAGTTACCTAAATAAATGCCTCTTACACCTACTTTTTTTAAGTCTGAATCATCGGGATAACGATATTGCCAAATATCTGATTCGTCTAAATTATTGAACGTTGATATCAAATCATCTGCTTCGAAGCCCATTAGATCATGATCTTTTCTGTACCTTCTAGTCATTTCAACTTCGTGCTCATGTTTAAACATTCCAACCTGTTCATTGCCTTGATGCGCGCCCCAAATAATTAATGGAATCTGTTTATGAATAGCTGTCTGTACAGGAAAAACTGTCTGCCCAGCTATGCAATGCCAATATATGCTCCCAAAATTTGGCAGTGTATTTCTTACAATTTTTTTTACAGAAAGAGGATTGACATTTTGAATTAAAATATCACAATCAAATTTTATTCTTAAGTTTGCTAAGTTTCTAATTCCTAGCGGGGTATTGAAGTATTTATTATAGGTGACCAACAAAGGATTCATTCCTAAAATATTTTTAACAACATGAACAATGAAATATGAATCATTAGCCCCGGAAATGGGAATTATACAATCATAATTTTTTTTACTCTTGCTCTTATATCTTGCTGTAAGGGTTTTTAACGTATCTAATTTTTTGACCCAATCTAAGTTATCTTTTTCTTCATGAAATTGGCATCCAGAACAAACACCATCTGAGTTTATAGTTAGCCCAAGAGGATGGTTTGTATCATACAAGCAAATCTTACATGACTCAGGATTACCTAATTTATTAATTCCTTCTATCATTATTAACTCCTCAGAACACTGCCTTTTAGATTACCCTTAAATAAATCCACAGAATGTTCTTTGTAATTTAGAAAGTTACCAACTCCAACCCCTACAATCGATCCAATGCCCATCAATTTCTTTACTTGTTTTGGAGTGCTTACACCGCCAAATGCAATTAAGTTACATTTTTTTGCAAAATGATTTAGTAGTTCCTCTTGAAAACTAGATTTTAAACCTTCATTTTTATGGTCAATGATCATTACTTCAGATATTTTTCTACTATTAATAGCATCTAAAATATGATCTGAAACTTGAAGATGGCTTTTTTTAATATAATCAAAGTGCATTAATTTATTTTTAATAAATGCCAATGGCATTGATGCTATAAGAGCCTGCGCACCAATAACTCTCGAAATTTGTAGAGCTTGATTCAAATCTTTAATCAATAAAGAATCCAAGACAACTCTCTCAGCCCCACTTTGTATAACAGAGACTGCATCCTCAAGAGATCTAATGCCACCTCCGTAAGAAAGTGGAGTAGTCAAACCCATTGATGCAATTCTAGAAATTAATTTAAGATCTGGGCCAAGTTTGCTTTGAGATCTGTCAATGCTCAGAACTATAATCTCATCAACGCCCCATCTCTCAAGATTTTCAATCAATACCTCTGGAGCACCAATCGGCAAGTAATGCGAGTATTCCATAGATTGAACAGCTATAGAATTTTTAACAGTAATTACTCCTATTAGTCTTTTCTTAATCATTGAGCATTTCCTTCAATAAGCTATCTAAAAATAAAATTCCATTTTCTTGACTTTTCTCTGGATGAAACTGTACACCTGCCAAATTTTCTTTTTTATAGAAAGCTGGAAAATTTTTTATAGATTTTATTGAGGACTTACCTAAGATATTATTTGATTTTAATTGTAAGAAGTAAGAGTGGTTAAAGAAGAAAACATTTTTATTGGAAAATGTTTTTTTAGAATTGCCTTTGAAGTTAACTTCATTCCAACCAATATGAAAACTTGTTTGTGGAAGCTGAATGACCTCACCATCAATGAATGATAAGCCACGAGTTGGTTCGATTTCATGGGATTTATTTGCAAATAATTGAAAGCCTAAACAAATACCAATCATAGGTTTTCCTGATCTATAGAATTTTTTTAAGCTTTGATCTATTCCTGTGATTTGAAGTGCTTTCATGGCCTCAGGAAAGGCACCAACGCCAGGAAGGAAAATTGAATCACAACTTCTTATCTCATGATCAAGCGAAGGGGTTGAGACTTTATATCCTAGATTTTGTAATGTATTTTTTAGAGAGTTAATATTTCCTGCTCCATAGTTCACTATCCCAATATTTTTTCTGCTCATAAACCAAAACCTACTTTATATTTTCTTTGGATAGAGCCATTTCTCTTAACAGTAAATAAATTTCTATTCACGCTGCTGCGAACTTGCATCCAAAAATATTCTGTTGTCATTCCAAGATAGTCACAGAAGCTTTTGATATATTCATCCGAGCATGACTCATCATATTTCTCAACTAAATAAATTCCACGTTCTCTGGACATTCTTCCCAGCCTAATGTCTTCATTCACATAATCTGTAACCCTGCCAAAGCCAAACTTGTAAAATTTTATCATTTGATTCAAAGTTACCCAGTCTTCATCTAGCGAAGATACGCCCATTAAATCTCCTGTATTTGACACATGGTCATCACGAATCTCTAGACCATTCATTACCGAATCCATGCCATTATTAATATTTGACCAATCTCCTAAAAACCAACCGAGATAAATTATCTGAAGATTATGCTTCTTAAATTCAGCAGAAGATGGGTAAGTGTATGGAAGCATCTGTTGACTCTGAATTCCTAGATCTAACATCCAGGCCATGCCACCACCAGATAAAGTATTCATATTTCTAAGATTATTCCCATCATAGCCAGTTCTGCCTAGCGTTTTTAAATCACCCACTTGAAGACCAGGATTTTCCCCCCACAAGATTAAAGGAATCTTGTAATCAATTGCTAATTGTGGAACTGATGTAAATAAGGCTAGTTCAGTTGAGCGAGCCCAATTAGTAAATTTATCAAAAGATGTTCTCATTAATTTTTGCCAGACGCCTGGTGCAGGTGCAGAAACAACCACATCAAATCCAAGTTCAATTAAATTAGATAAATTACTAACTCCTCTTTCGGTAACTTGTTCTGGGGGATATGTTAAGCAGGCTAGTAGTGGATTTAACTTTAGTTTATCTCGAACCCACAACGCTTGTCGTGTGCTATCTTTTCCACCACTAACTCCTATGATGCAGTCAAATTTTGAATTTGGATTTTTTGGATAGTCACTTAGGATATTAAATAGAATCTCTTTTCTTTCTTGCCAATCTACATTTTTAAAATGACTAAAATAATCACAGGCCGGGCATATTCCTGATGAGGTAAATTTTGTATTAGGCCTAGTATCTGGCTGCAGACAGTTCTTACAATATTTCATTAAAGATCTCTTAAATAAATTATTTCGTCATGAGGAAGTGAGGTGGCTGGAGCCCAAGGCGGGAGAGATGAGAAAGTTTTAATTTTTAACATAGTTGAGATATGGAGAACGTAAGATTGACATGCGATTACAGCAAATGAGCTTTTTAAAGAAGTCCCTAAATCGTTAATATCTAAACTTATATTATACTGATTAAATTCCTTAAGAATTGCATCATATTTATTTAATTCTTCTGATGGATGAACTCTAAATTTAATTTTTATATTTTTATCAAAGCCAATAAGGTGAAGTGATCTAAAAAAGAATCTTATAGCTTGAAATTCTCCTGGCACTTTATCCCCCCAATTAGATCTAATAGGCTCACATATATATAAAAGATATTGTTGTTTAACTGTGTTGTTACCTCCAGAAGAAAGAAGATTTTTTGCATAAGTGTTTTCTTTAATCTCTGAAGAAATGGTCGGGAAAATTTGTATAGAAATTTTTTTTGCATAATGATCGGTAACCCAGATTTTGTCAGGAAAATAATATTTCTCATTCAATTTAAACCGGTCCATATAATTTGCCCAATGATCAAGTACAGCTATTACATAAATGTTTTTTTTCTTAGCTTGCTTAATGCTCTCAATTTCGACTGAAGATTGCCAACCAGTCCCACAAATTAAGTAATCAACATTTTGTAACGCCTCAACAATGGAATCACAATTTTTTTTATTTGGATGCTTAGATTTAAAAATTTTCTTTGCAGGGCCGCAGAAGTAATAGTTGCAAATGTAATTCTTTGGACAAATCTCTACCCAACTTAAGATATGATTTGCGGCACCAGCATCATGAGCCACTATAGCTGAATTATTTTTAATGGGGCTCATCTAAGAATTTTCTAAAAAATAATAAATTGACATATCTATTTTGATATATCTCTTGATTCAGTTTCACGGCTTCCTCTTTCATTCCCGATTTTTTTATAATTGATAACATAGGTTGATTGACTTCCATACACCCAGCAGTTATTTTTCTGATACTTTTTATATCGAATAACCAACCTATTACT
>Ga0114997_10001713_pt1 | contig 17977 bp, 19 predicted proteins | sample ArcticOcean_MG_C_2_FD_87045 | JGI IMG/M metagenome (GOLD analysis project Ga0114997, IMG submission 87045) | Marine microbial communities from western Arctic Ocean - ArcticOcean_MG_CB4_136 | ecosystem: Environmental > Aquatic > Marine > Oceanic | place: Arctic Ocean: Canada Basin | collected...
CAATGTGATCTAAGATACTTTTATTCTTATATTTTAAAAGACACTTTGGTAAAACTTTTCCGATTTGATTCATTCTTGAACCATAACCTGCTGCTAAAATTAATGCTGCCTGTTGTGTTTTCAATTATACCACACTCTTAAAATTTTTCTTGGTTTTAATTGATTTATTGCAAATGATGTCCTTCCATGTGCTAAGCTCTTATTATTAATTATGACAATTTCACCTTCTTTTAATTTAAACTTCTTTTGAAATTTTTTACTGTAAAGCAACTTGTCTAAATAGTTCATGGCTTTAAATTTATCTGACGGTATTTCCTCATTAACAGTCTTATAAGCTGTGATAATGTACTCTCTAAGATATCTCATTGAAAAATTTTTTTTATTTTCAAATATGGGTTTCTTGAAAATATTTTTATTAGAATAATTAAACCCTCTTCTCTCAAAAAGATATTTTTCTTGAAGTGTTTTACATATGGTCGGCTTATTTTTCCTTAAATAATCAAAAATCTTTTTTCCGTCTACTACTATAGACTCACCTCCTCTATTTTTATTGCTTATAGATGCCATAAGTAAAAATTTAGGAGTATCTTTATGTTGTGGACCATCTGTATGAATTGATCCACCTTTGTTGGTCTGATGATATCGCAATTTATCATTCATTTCTTTTTGGAATTTTTTAATTAGACTAGTGTTTGGTGTAACTAATAACATTTTTTCTTTTTTAGAATTTTGGCTTATTTTTTTGCCGAATAAAGAAACTATAAATTTGATATTTTCTAATAATCTTTTTTTATTATTACACTTAATGATAAAATATTTTTTACTTGAACTATTACATTTTTCTTTAATTTTTTTTATTAATTTTTGCCCCTCTAATTTGATTCCTTTTTTTTCTTTACTAGTTTTAGATTTTTCTAGACTTCTTAATATTAAGTTAATTTTTTTATTTAACATTATCTCATCGCTAGAGACTATTTTTATTTTTTTTATTGACATAAGGGATTAATGCATACTATTAAACTAAATGAAGAAAACAGTATATATAAGTTTTTCTGATGATTTAATTTATCAGAATCATATAAATATTATCAAAAATTCAGCAAAATTAGGTAATGTTATTATTGGGTTATTAACTGATTCGGCAATTTCTAAATACAAGACTATTCCTCATTTAAGTTTTGAACAAAGAAAAAAAACTTTTTCTAAATTGAGTAAATACATAAGGGAAATAGTTCCGCAATATGATTTAGATTACACTTCAAATTTAAAAAAAATAAAACCTAATTATGTTACTCATGGTGATGATTGGAAAAATGGTTATCAAAAAAATATAAGAAAAAAAGTTATTAATACTCTAAAGGCTTGGTCTGGAAAATTAGTTGAATACCCTTATGACTATAAAAAAGAAGAAATTAATAAAATTTCATTAAAAAAAATTACTAATTCACCTGATAACCGAAGAGCTAAATTTAAAAGATTATTAAAATGTAAGAAAATTGTAAGGTTTATTGAGGCACATAGTCCTTTAACCGGAATCATAGCAGAAAAAATGGAATATTTTAAAAAAAATACTCTTTATGAATTTGATGGATTATGGTCTTCAAGCTTAACGGATTCAGCCATTAGAGGTAAGCCTGATAATCAATCTGTTGACTATTCAACTAGAATTAATGGCCTTAATGAAATTCTAGATGTTACTAAAAAACCTTTTATGTTTGATGGAGATAATGGCGGCAAAATAGAACATCTTCCCTATATAATTAGAACATTGGATAGGTTGGGCGTTTCAGCAATCGTTCTAGAGGATAAAAGAGGATTAAAAGTTAATTCTTTATCCAAAACACAGAATAAAAACTCTCAAGACACAATCAAAAATTTTAAAAAAAAAATTGAAATTTCTTGTGATAATAGAAGTTCTAAAGATTTCTTAATTATAGCAAGAATAGAAAGTTTAGTATTAGGAAAAGGCTACAATGATGCAATAAAAAGAGCAATTGCATATTCAAAATCTGGTGCAGACCTTATATTTATTAGCTCTAAAGAAAAAACACCCAATCAGATAATTACTTTCTCAAAAAAATTTAAAAAAAGTAAATATTTTATACCAATGATAGCAACTCCATCTACATATTCTAAAACAAATGAAGAATTATTAATTAAAAATAATTTTAAAGTTGTTTTGTATGCCAATCAACTACTAAGAGCTGCGTATCCAGCTATATCTCAAGCAGCAAAAGATATTCTTATTAATAGAAGATCTTTTGAGGCTGAAAAAAAAATGCTCTCAATTAAAGAAATATTAAATTTAATTAATGATTAATGCGGTCAATCTTTACAATTTTTTTTTAAAAAAAAAAATTGATTTTTTCACAGGTGTACCTGACAGCGTATTAAAAAATTTTACTAATAAACTACCTAATAATAGCAAAAATCACCTAATAGCAGTGAATGAAGGATCTGCAGTATCAATTGGTATTGGCTATTATCTATCAAAAAAAAAATTACCTTGTGTGTATTTTCAAAATTCTGGATTAGGAAATGCAATTAACCCTTTAATATCAATTGCATCTAAAGAAGTTTATTCGATACCAATGTGTTTGTTAATTGGTTGGAGGGGCGCTCCCGGTCAAAATGATGAACCTCAGCATAAAGCCAAAGGTAAAATAACAACCAACCTACTTAAACTTTTAAAGATACCATATTGTATTGTTGAAAATGATAAAGATTTTATAAAGATAAATAAATTAATAAATATTTCTCAAAAAAAAAACATTCCTATAGCTGTACTAATTAAGAAATCAAAAATTTTAAAACAGAAAATTATAAGTCCAAAAAAAGTTTATAAAAAAGGAATTAATCGATTGAATTTTATAAAGTCTCTTATTAATGTGATAGATAAAAACTCAAGAATTATTGCTACAACAGGTTATACTTCGAGAGAGCTCTATCATCTAAGAAAAGTAAAAAATTTAAATAATGGAAAAGATTTTTATATGGTAGGTGGCATGGGTCATAGCGCTTCGGTATCTATTGCTTATTCAGCAAATTCAAAAAAAAAAGTAATTTGCTTAGATGGTGATGGATCATTACTAATGCACTTAGGATCCTTAAACACTATTAATAACAAAATAAATGTAGATAAATTTAAACATATTCTTTTAAACAATTTTTCTCATGAATCTGTTGGTGGACAAAAAACAAATTCAAATAAAATTAATTTTTCTAAATTAACTAAAAGTATTGGTTATAAAAAATACTTTTGTATAAAAAATTCTAAGGAACTTTTACCAAAATTAAAGTCTTTTTTAAATGTGAAAGGGCATTCTTTTTTGGAGGTCATTATTAACCCTGGCTCTTTGGAAGAGTTAGGAAGGCCAAAAAACTTTAAAAAAATTAAGGAACTTTTTATTACATGAAACCTTTAGATAAACACATAACAAGTAAAGAAAATTTGCTTAAATTTTTAGATGATAAAAATTTTAAAAAAATTCTTATAATAACTGGTAATAATTCTTATAAAAAATCAGGAGCTGAAAAACTTTTTCAAAAAATTGTTGTGAAAAACCAAATAAATTTTTATTTTAAAAAGAGTTTTTTACCTAATATTCATGAATTAAAAAGAATATATCTATATTATAAAAAGATAAATCCCGATTTGATTATAGCTATAGGTGGAGGTGCAGTTTTAGACTATGCAAAAATAGTAAATATTTTAGATGATTTAACAAATATTGAAAAAAAAATAAAAAAATATTCTTATCCTATCAAAAAAAAAAACTGTAAATTAATTGCAATACCTACTACAGCTGGATCTGGTGCAGAAGTAACCTCTAATGCAGTAATTTATATTAATAATGTTAAATATTCATTTGAACATAAACTCTTGATTCCTGATTATTTTTTTTTAATCCCTGAATTTGTTATGAAAGTTCCTAAGAAAATTAAAAGTTAATCCGGATTTGATGCAATTGCTCAGGCTATGGAATCAATAATTTCTTTAAAATCTAGTAATCAAAGTGTTTTATTTGCGACTGATTCATTAAAACTTTCATTAAAATATTTTCCTAATTATCTTAAAAGTCCTACAATAAATAATTGTAAATATATGAGTATTGCCTCTAATTTAGCTGGAAAGGCTATTAATATTTCTAAAACTACAGCTCCACATGCAGTTTCATACCCTTTTTCGTCAATCTACAATATTAGTCATGGACATGCTGTTTCATTAACATTTAACAAATTTTTAAAATTTAACTTCATTAATGAAAAATCTAGTATTAGTAGTTTCGATTTAAAAAAAAGGTACAGTATTTTCTTTAAAATATTTAAAGTAAAAAATATTAATGATCTTATTTTTAAGATTGATTTATTAAAAAAAGATGCAAAACTTGAGAATGATTACGAAAAACTTGGTATTGATCTTGATGGAAATATTGATAAATTTTTAAATAATATAAATCTATTAAGATTAAAAAATAATCCAATTCAACTTAATAAAAATGATATCAAAAAAATTATTTTATAAAATTATTAAATGTATGTTTTTAGGCTCTTTATTAAATATATATTTTTACACTCCCACTTATGCTTATTTTGACCCAGTAACTACTACAACAATAATACAAGGTTTAGTTGCTTTAATAGCTGCGGTTATTCTTTACATAAAAAATCCCAAACAAATTATTGTAGATTTAAAAAACCTATTTACTAGAAATAAAAAAAGAGATGACGATAAGAAAAATGAAAACAAATAACGAGAAAATTCTAATCTCACTTTCGGTTTCATTATTAATAATTTCATATTATCCATTTAAATATTTTAATTACCCATTTCATACCGAATTATATACTGTCTATATAATTAATTTACTTGTAGGAATAATTTTTTTTTCTTTATCTATTTATTTATATCTCATTTTTTTTTTTTATAGACCAAGTTTATTATTTAATTTTATAAAAAAAATTTTTTTTTTTTTCATATTTGTTTTATTTGTTAAATCGATAGTTTTATTGTTCGGCTTTAAAAGCTTGCTAAGTTTTTTTTTAGTTTTTGATTTAGACATACATACAAAGATTCAAAAAATATTATTATTATTATTTTTATTTATTATCTTTTATATAACTTCGCATATTACTAAATATTATAGATTTAATTTTTTCAAATTTATAAATATATTTTCTTCAATTCTATTAGTTACAATAATTGTTAACTCTGTTGGAAATAAAAAATTTTTTTTTAAACAGCATATTTTAGATCAAAATATAAAATTTATTGAAACAGATAAGGTGCCCGATAGAAGAGTTATCTTTATAATATTTGATGAATTAGACCAAAATGTTTTAAATGAAAATATTAAAAATCTCAATAATTTTTCTAATTTAAAAAAAAATTCTATTAATTTTGAAAATGCATATGCACCTGGAAGAGATACAATGAATTCGATTTCTGCTTTATTAATTGGTCATGACGGAACAGGAAAGATAGGTCATGATAAAGATAAATACTTTTTTTATGGTAATAGCTTCAAAAAATATATCGATTATCAATCATCTATTTTTTCAAAAACGCCAAAAGATAATGCTACATTAATTGGAAGCCAAGTTATTACCTATTGTATATATATTGATATTAACAATTGCAGTGATAGTACAAAAGACATTGCGGACGTTACTCTAAATAAATATTTTACAACTATAAATAATTTTTTTTATTTATTAAGTTCTCCTTTCAGGAGAGAAACAATTCCATCGGAAGATATTAAAATTGATAAAACTAAAAGTACAATTTTAAAAAAAAAATATGATAGAATTTTAAAAAATGAACAAAGAAAATATGATAGAATTATTAAAAATGCTTTCTCTGCAATAGAGAATATTGAGCAAGAGATTGTTTTTGTTCATTTTCCTTTTCCACATCCGCCTTCTATTTATGCACAAAAATTCTTTGATAAAAGCAATAATAATTTGGATTATAGCTATTTAACAAACTTAAAATTTTCAGATTATATACTCGGCCAAATTCTAGAAAAATTAAAGATTAATTCTATTAAACAAGAGATTCTCCTAATTGTATCTTCTGATCATGGTGTTAGAAGTGAAATAAAATATAGAGCCCAACAAGCCGCGAAGATACCTCTGATAATAAATATCAGAAATAATAATAATAATTATACGATAAATAAGAAAATTTCTACATTTCATACAAAAGAACTAATACAAAAATTTCTAACGAAAGAAATTAATGATAGTTTTGAAATCATAAAATTATTTAATGACTCAAAATTTGTTCCTACCACAAATTTAAATGCAGATATTCTTCTAAATAGACGATTAAAGAAAAAAAAATAACTACTTTTGCTTTAAAAAATAAGCCAAATATGTGTCTAGAGAATTTTGGAAATTATAAAAATTTTCTTTAGCAAAAATATCTATTTTTTCAGTCTTTGTATTAAAAATAGTTATTGCCTCATTAATTTCTGTATTAATATTTTCTATATTCAATTCTTTAATACAATAACCAAAATTGTCTCTTACCAATTCTTCAAAAACTAATAAATCTAATTTTTCAAAATCATTATTATGAATTTTTGCGTATTTAGTAAAATAAATTATAGGCTTTTTATATGTAAATAAATATTCAAGTGCTATTCCAGAACAATCTGTGATTAAAACTTTAGACTCATTCATACTCTTTATATTGTCAGCTTCATAATCTATAAAAAAATTTTTATCATTTTTATTTTCATACAAGATTAATTCTATTGTTTTTTTGTAACGTTTATAATGCTCAGGATGAGGTCTTAAAATTACTTCAGAGCCATTAATTAATAATTGTTTAATTAATTTTGAGCACGTTTGAGTAAAAAAATTTTTTTTTGAATAATTCCATGATGGGGCTATTAATATACTTTTATTTTTTTTAAAAATATTTGCCTTATTTTTTAAATAGTCAAAATATAAATAGCCACTGTTGATTAGTAATTTTTTATTTTTATTATTATACTTTTCTAGATATCTAAGTTCTTTATTTTGATATGGTCCATTACAAAAAATAGTATCATAATTGTCAAATGAATTTTTTGTAAATTGTTTATGTGAGCTGTTTGCAGCATGAAATAAGTAAATATAATTATCAACATTTTTTGTTTTTTTTATGAAGTTATTTCCTAAATCAGGAACAGTAACTATGAGGTTTCTTGCACTTATTATCAAAAAAACAAAATATAATACAGATCCATTTCCTATGTAATAATTCCTAACATTTTTATCATAAATAAAATCATCTATATCTGAACTTAAATAAATAATTGTTTTATTATTTTCTGATAAAGCACGAATTAATGTAATAAAATATTTTTGATAAGGCAATTTTTCTGAATAAAAAACATAATTTATTTTTTTTGAAAAAATAACAAAAAATAAAGTTCTAACTAACTTCAATATGATCATATTTGAATTTATAGCATTTTATAGGATTATTGTAATTTTAATATGTTTTGTCTTTTAAGATCATTGAACTGCTGATCATACTATTAAAACTTATACAACAATTTAATTGAATAAAAAACTTAGTAAACTTAAATAAAAAAATCTAGATTATTAATCCAATTCCAATATTTTTTTTCATTATTCGTCAAGTTCATCACTTTTCTTTCAGCTGTATATCCGCCATTATGAAATGTAAGGAAATTCATTGGGTATTTACTTGATAGCAAATTTCTTATCTTATTACTCTGAATTTCTAATGTTAAATTGGCCTCTTTGTCTTTTGTTTTATTTTCTACAATGCTTCTATTCTTAAAATTAATTGTTATATACTTATTCTTATCTCCCTCTTGAATATTTATAGATGTTTTAAAATTAAATTTATCAATATTTTTTATATTATTTTTTAATTTTTTGGTAAAATCAGTAGTCAGTTTTTTTAAAGCGGGCTTTGTTACTTGATTTTCTTTTATTTGATATTTTCTATATTCCTCTGACATTTGGTTGGAAAATCTAATGAGTGATTCAGCTTCACTAAATTTTTTAATATTTTTACAATTTATCTTAACCTTATTATTAGTAAGTTTTATATAATCACCAGAATTTAATACAAAAGGTTTAGTTTTGATTTTTTTCTTTTTCAATATTTTAATTAAATCTTGTTTATTATTTCTATGAATAAGATTTATATGAAATTTGTCACCTAGATAACCCAAATCAGAAGCATACGGCACAGTATATTTTGGGTTAAGTGATTTAACAATATTTGAGGAATAATTTAATGATCTTTGGATTTTTTCATTAGCCAGCTTTATTAAAGTATCTGAGTCCCACTTATAAAACCCAGGGAATACACCTGTTAAGAATGGTATAACAAAAGCTAAGTCTATTTTATCTATTTTTGAAATTCTTTTTGCTTCTTTTTCTCCCATTAAATTGTCTGTCTGTAAAAAAATAGAGTTTTTATTATTTTTGATTTTAAGTGAACTATCAAACTCACCATTAATATTCAAAAACATTTGGAATTCAATATCCTGATTAAAATTTAAAGTTTCATTATGCTCTAAAAAGCATGTGTTCTTAAACCTTTTTTGAAGTTCACTCTCCCACCAAGAAACATTATATTTTGGTGCTAGAATTTTTGCATCAAACCATTTTTTTGGAAAATTTGATATTGTTTGCTCATGAAAATGGTCATCATGACCATGGGAGAAAAAAATTACATCAGGAATAGGAAGGTTTGATGGGGTATAATTATGAGTTGGATAGTGCCATAGAGAGCCACCCCAGCTCGGCCCTGTTAACCAAGGGTCTGTTAAGATTTTTATCTTATTAATTTCAATTAATAGACATGCGTGTGTAATGTAAGTTATTTTCAATTATATTCCAATATAGTGAGAATTTTTCCCATGCCAATTTTACTAGCGGAAAATATTCAACTTTTCAATAAAAATATTGTTTATATTAGAATGGTAAATCTTATCCTTTTTCATCTAATTTGTTTATAAAATTTCTTTTTTTATTAATTCCATTTTTACTAAATTCTTTATTATAAATTTTAAGTGTTTTTTTATTTTTTATATTATCATTTAGTTTGTCTAAATCACATCCAATTACAACTTGTCTATTCTTTTCGATCAAAAGTCTTACAGATATACGAGCTACATCTTTTTTGTGTGGTTGAGTTCCATGCAGCAAATAAGGGTGCCAATAATTAAGAGATCCTTGTCTTCCAGTCAATATACTAAATTTAGAGATTAAATTCTTTTTATTTGATTTGTAGTTTATTAAATTTTTGTTAAATTTTTCAATTTTATGAGGGTAAACACTTGCCCCTAATAAGTGTGAATTTGGTACTATATGAAGTGGAGATGAATTTTTATCAACATTTTCTAGGTAAATATAAGCAGTAATAAAATCAGGGTTTCTAGTAGGATAATCAATTATATCTTGATGAAAGTCAATTCCTCTAAAATAGGTAATGTCTCTATATTGGGGCAGGATAAACTCTCCAAGATTTACTGTATGGTCATTTTCGGTTATAGCTAATACCCATTTTGGCATTAAATGTTTTGGAACAGCCATAACAAGTTTAAAGTCTAAAATTCTGTAATTGTCTCCCAAAACTTTAGACATTATTTTGATAAAATTTTTATTTTCAAAAATGAATTGAGTTTCTAATTTGTGAAGTAAATTACGTCCGGGACCAGGGTTTTTTTTTAAGTTGTCAAATTTTTTACTTTTCCAAATTTTTTGGCTTAGAAATAAAGTATTAAAATCTCTTAAATTATAAATTTCTCTTAATAACTTACGACAATCAGTCTCGTTAAAGATTTTTCCACATTTGGTAATTCCATTTTTTAAAAAATTCATAAAATATATTTTAATTATTATTTTTTAGGTTTATAATTTCTAAGAAACATATATTGGATATATTCTTTTTATATTTTATCCAACTTCCCTTGTAAGAAAATATTTTTTTTATACCATCAATTAATCTATTCTGAGTTTTGGCATATAAAATTTTACTTTTAACCATCCTTTTATTTTTTAATGAATTTATAACATGAGTAATTGTTGGCTCATTTTTAATATCATTTAAATAATTAAAACATAAACCGTAGTCTTCTATAATATACATAGATGATTTTTTTTTAAGACAGGTTGAAAAGTTATTTAAATTGTTCAACATATGAGATTTGTAGTGACCACCATCATCAATAATAATATCAAAAAAGTTTGAGTGTGTTTTGCAAAATTTGCTAACTAGATTCTTGTTCATATAATCAAGTTTAATGAGCTTAATACGTTTAGAACGAAATAAAAAATTTTTATGATCAAGGTCTACACAATATATTTTGGAATTACTAAAATAATTAAAAAAAGATGCAGAAGAAGATCCCCTGTAACTACCCACCTCAAGTATATTCAATTTTTTATCTTTCAATTTTTTAAAATGTTTGTCATAGAATTTTCCATAATTGTGTGTTTTTTGAATAGAGTTTAACCTTTCAAATACTTTAGCTTTATCACTATTAAAATATCTGAATAATTTACTTAGTTTACCATTAATCAATTTTTTTTGATCTAAATTAATTTTGGGTTTAATGTCCAATTTTGGAATATAAAAAATTGTTGGTAATTTTTTTGTGAATTTTTGAGATTCATAAACATTTTTATCTGTAACTATTAAAATATTATTTATGTGAAAATCTATTTTATTCGGTTTAATGCAATTTTTTTTTTGTAAATAATTATCAACTATATAAGTTTTATCTTTTTTTAATTTTTTATATAAAAAATTAGAATATGTATTAGATGGAAATAAATATATTTTTTTATATGCACTTTTATTTATATTTTTTAATAAAGTCTCAAGACTTTTTAATTGTTTAAGATTAATTATCTTTAATTCATCTAGCATGTGCAAAGTTATACTAAATGTATATTTAAATTTTTATTTTTCTTTAATTTATAGGAAGAAAGTGAAAGCTTACTATGTAATTTAGGCTTTTTAATTTTTTTATAAATTTTTATATCTGTTCCTGGAAAAAGCATACTTTGCTTTGAGGGGTCATTATCAAAAACTAAATTTATATTTTTTGATATATTTCGTAATGAGGCCAAACAAAGAACCATGCTTCCACCCGCCCCATAAATATCAAACTTTCTATTTTCTATATAACTAAATATTTTTTTCTTCATTTTTGTATAGTTTTTATTTAATCTTTTAAATATTTTTCTATTATCGATGTAGACTAATTTTTTTTTGTTTATCTCCTTTTTTTTTACAGAACAGAAAATCACATTAGTTTTTAAAAATAACTTATCAATAGTCAAACCACATATCTTTAAAAAGTTAGAAAGATGCGAAAGGGTAAACATACTCAAGTGTTGGTGAAAAATTGCATAATATGTATTTTTTTTTGTATAAAAGTCAAAATTTGGAATTTCTATGAATAGTCTTCCATTAATTTTTAACGATTTCATTATATTTATTATTGCTTTTTTTGGATATTTAAAATGCTCAAGGGTATGTGTCAAAAAAATAATATCAAATTGATTATTAATATTATCTTTCTCGACATCAATTTCATAAAAGTTTTTTTTAAGTAAATATTTCATTTTTTTTTGAATCTTGAAATCTGCTAAAAAAATATTTTTACCATAAAGTATTGGATTAATTCCACCTCCAACATCAAGTATTTTTTTTTTTTTTAAAAAATTGGAACCATAGTGACTCTTGATTAACGACAATCTATTTAAGTGAGTTGATGATTTATTTAAATTTGACTGAATGTCTCCATAAAATTTAAATATTCTTTCTTTTGAAAAATTTTGGAGTTGAAGATGTGAACAATTTGTGCATGAAAAAACATGACATCTAGATGAGTGACTTTTTATTTTTGTTGGCCAAATACATTCTGGTGTTACATATGTAGAATAAATCTTAATACTTTTATTTTTACAAACTCTACAAATTATTTCCATAAGATACAAAAAATTAGTAACTTTGGCTATTGAGCTACTGATAGTTATTATATTGATAAATATTATTTTGTATATAATTTTTTTAAAATTTCTAAGTCCTCAGGCTTATCTACATCTATGGCTTCTAAAGCTTTATACAAATAAAAAGTTGTTTTTTTAGGATAAAATTTGTTTTCTTTATACACCTTTGTATTAAAAATGAAGAAACTTCCAGAATCAAAAAAATATTTTTTTAACTCCTGAGATCTTTTATAATGATTTTTTTTATTATGAATAATTAAATCATTTTTATTTTTTAGTAAAAAACTTCTTTCTGGACTTTTTTCAAACTCTTTGATTGATATTAATAAATCATATTTCAATTTTATGATTTTATTGTAAGCCTTAATCAAGTCTTGTGGATTGATTAATGGTGATACTGGATAAATAAAAAAATTATATTTTGTATCGTTTAAATCATTCTTATTCACAAAATCTATTACCACATCCCTTATTGGGGTTTTGTCTCTCGCTAATACTTTGGGCCGAAGTTGAGGAACAATTGCCCCATTTTTTCTTGCAATTTTTGCAATTTTTTCACTTTCTGTTGATACATAAATATTACTAAAAAGCTTAGATTTTTTTGCAGCTCTTATAGAGTACACAATCATCGGCAAACCGTTGAACTTTTTTATGTTTTTTTCTTTTATTCGCTTACTCCCTAACCTGGCAGCAATTATACAGTTTGGTTTTTTAGTCATTATGTTTCAATTAATTTTTTTCTAGTTAATAAATTAAAAATCTTTTTTGTTTCTTTGGTGGTAGTTTTAATATTTTTTGCAATGTCTTCCAAATCATTTTTACCATCAGCATACTGAAGAAAATTCATGAGATTAACTGTATTACTAAAAGTTTTTTGTCTGTGTTTTTGAGAAATTAGTGGATATAGCCCCCTCTTACCCATGTTTGGTTCACAGTAATATTTTGAAGAAGGAATAATTTTTTTTTGAAATATTTTTATAACTTTTACCATTAACTTAAAGGAGTCTATAATATTTTTTTCTGATACTATGTTAAAATTATCTAACGACGTATGATATTCTTTATAATTACCAAATTTTGATCTGAATACAGTTGCTATAGGAAATTCTACTTTTGGAGAATTAAATTGTCTTTCGTCTGAACCCCTTTCTAAAAAAGAAAATTCTTTATATTTTATTTTCAAATTTTGATATGCTTCTAAAAGATATTTATCACATAAATTATTTTTGTATTTTGACAATATACACCCATAGTCTTTTGAATAGCCCAGGCATGTAAGATTATAGCCACCTAATAAATATTTTTTAATTTTTTTAATATTTTTAGAAATAAAAGCAATGGAACCAATTGTTTCAGGTATAAATATAAATCTTATAGAGTAATTTAATTTCTTTTTTTGAAAATAATTAATTAATGACATACTAACTATTGGCCCCGATAGCTCATTATTTGCCATAGATGGGTGGCAAATATAGGTTGATATTAATATCTCTTTTTTTGATTTACCAGGTAGCAGTAATTCTCCATAAAATAAATACCCATCTGATTTAAAATTTGATTTTATGACCACTTTAAAAGTATCATTTTGCTTATAAGTTTTAATAAGTTTTAAATAGTCTATATAATTTATGCAAAAGCCCCAATATTTTTGGTAATATGAGGTAACATATGGGATCGCATTTTTTTGATTGGACAATGTATGCAAGTGTTTAAGTAATGTTTTTTTAGTAACATAATCATCAACACCATGTGAATAACCCACAAGATGTAAATTATTTTTCTTAAAATCTATAATTTTTTTACCATTTTTGTCTAGAACGTAAGCATCAAATACATTCCATTCTTTTGGAACCTTCCAATCAAATACTTTTGTACCTGATTTAATCTTATTAATTTTAAGTTTTGGAAAAATATCCTTAATATACTTAAGTGTTTGAAGGGTGCCTCTACCAGTTATGCTTCTATTTAAAGGGAATAATTTATTTGCTGCAAAATTATAAATTTTTTTTATATTCACTTTTAAATTAAGAGTTCTATTTAATATTCAATTTATAAAGTTCTTTAACTATTTTACTGATTCTTTGATCATCTAAATATATTTTTGACATTATTTTTGACGAGTTTTTGGGGTCATATTTAAAAGCAAGACGCAACATATCCATCCAATTAATATTATTTTTTGATCTGATCTTTTGAATTTTATTTATCAGGATTAATGATTTTTTATTTTTTGTATTTTTCATTATGGAGGCTCTTATAATTTTTTTCTATATGTTAAATCTTAATTACAGTAAGATGGAAAAAAATGATAGAAATTAATAAAAAGCTAGCATTCAATCATAAAAAGCCTCCTTTAATTATTGCAGAAATATCTGGAAATCATGCTGGAAGTAAAAAAAGATTTTTAAGTTTAATCAAAAGTGCCTGTAAAAGTGGTGCAGACCTTATTAAAATTCAAACATATGAGCCCGAAGACATAACTCTTTCCAAAAGAAGTAGGTTTTTTAAAATTAAAAAAGGGATATGGAAAGGAAAATATTTGTTTGATTTATATAAAAAAGCCTGCACTCCATATGAGTGGCACAATGAAGCTTTTAAAATTGCAAAAAAATATAAAAAAATTATTTTTAGTAGTCCCTTTAGTATTAGAGCAGTAGATTTTCTAGAAAAATTTAATGTTCCAATTTATAAGATCGCATCATTTGAAATAACAGATTATAAATTGATAGACTACATTGCCTCAAAAAAAAAGCCTATCATAATTTCAACAGGCATGGCAAATTTAAATGAGATTCAAAACGCTATAAAAATAATTGAAAAATACCATAAAAAAATAATAATTTTGCATTGTGTTTCTAATTATCCAACAAAAATAGAGGATGCTAACTTAGATAGAATAAATTTTCTAAAAAAAAAATTTAAAAGTTATAAAATTGGTTTATCTGATCACACAAATAATATATTCACTTCTATTGCATCAGTTCCTCTTGGGGTATGTGTAATTGAAAAACACTTTAACATTGATAATAAAAAAACACTCGATTCATTATTTTCAATTAATTCAAAAATGCTAAAGGATTTAAAAGAAATTAGTAATAAAATTTTTATAAGTTTAAATAAAAAACACAAGATTAAAAATTTAAAAAAAAATATAAAATTTAGAAGATCCATTTTTGCAAAAATTGATATCAACAAAAATGAAAAAATATCTCTTAGTAATACTGTTTCTCTCAGACCTTCGATAGGTTTAGGTTCAGAAAATATCTTTAAAATTATTGGAAAAAAAGTTAATAGAAAAGTTTTAAAAGATTCTCCAATTTTTTTAAATGATCTAAAAAAATGAGATTAATACAAATAAAATCTTATAATAAGAAAATATCAAAATTTATATTTACCCTTAGAAATAAAAATTATGTACGAAACAATTCTATAACGATTAAGAAAATTCAATTATCAGACCATGAAAAATGGTTTGATAATTTTCTAAAAAAAAAATATTCTCTATTTAATTTGTAAAGAAAACTTTTTCATTGGTTATGTAAGATTGGAAAAATTAAAAAGACATTTTAATGTTTAGTGGGCGATATTAAAAATATATCAAAAAAAAGGTTTTGCTAAAAAAACTCTTAGAATCGCAACTAGATCCAAGAAATTTAAATGCAAAGCATTAATCAAAAAAGATAACCTTGCTTCTGTTCAGATTGCTGAAAAAGCAGATTTTAAACGTAAATGTAGTTGTTGATTTTTATTGGATCTAAACTAATATATTTTTATGGTTTATAATTCTAATGATGTTAAAGATGTTTTAAAAAATGATGGAGTAGATGTTTTAGATATTGTCAATTTTCAAAATATTAGCAATATTAATGTGCAAGAACTAGTAGATAAATTTGGAAAAAACAATTCTTGGGCAGTACGAGTTACATTCAATAAAAGGTTTGGTGGGGTTGTAATTCAACAATTGTCAGGTGAAGGAAATAGACTTCATATGCACCCAAATGAAGCAGAATGTTGGGTTATATTAAAAGGTAAGTGGAAGTGGTTTATAGAAGGACAAGATGATATGGAAGTTTCTGAGGGTTCAATTGTTAATGTTCCACCCAATTCGTTTCACCAAATTACATGCCTAGGAGAAGAACCAGGTATCAGGTTTGCAGTAACAGCACCTGACGTGGATCATGCATATAAATAATGTCATTAGATCGATTAATTAAAAAAAAAATTAATCAAGATTTTAAAGGAAAATGTTTTATTCTAACTGGATATTCTAGTGGGATTGGAAATAAAATTTACAAAGATTTATCTCAACTTGGTAGTAAAATAATTTTAATTGGTAGACATGCAGTCAAAAGTTCAAATTTTTTTAATTGTGATATTAGAAATATTAAGAATTTAGAAAAAACTATAAAAGTAATAAGTAAAAAATATAGCAAGATAGATGGATTTGTTCATTGTGCGGGAGCTAACCAGTGTATTAAAAGTGAGAAAATAAAAATATCGGACTGGGAAGATGTGCTATCAGTCAATTTAACCTCAGCGTTTATAATATCCAAGGAAATAAAAAAAAATTTAAGAAAAAGTAAAAATCCCTCCATAGTTTTTATCTCTTCTATTGCTGGACATAGAAAAAGTATTGTAAGTGGTGTTCACTATGTGGCAAGCAAAGCTGGTCTTATTGGGATGTCCAAACAGTTGGCACATGAATTTGGAAAAGATAAAATTAGAGTTAATTGTGTCTCACCAAGTCAAACTATTTCAAAAATGTTAACAAAATCAATGAGTAAATCTCAAATATCTGATTTAGTTAAAAATATACCCTTAGGGAGACTAGCAACTGCTGAAGATCAGTCGCAAGGTGTAATATTTTTATTATCATCTTTTTCTCAATATATATCGGGAACATCACTAAATATAGATGGAGGACAAATTTAGTGAATGATTTAACGTATATAATAGCCACTAGAAAGGGGAGCAAAAGAATAAAGAATAAAAATACAAGAAAATTTGGAGATTCAAGCCTTTTAGAAATAAAATTAAAACAAATCAGAAGAGTAGATAAGAAAGCAAAAATATTTTTAAGCTCAAACTGTGATGTGTCATTAAAGCTTGGAGTAAAATATGGTGCTAAAATCGATAGAAGATTAGAAAAATTTGCAACAGATCATGTACCTATGAGAGACGTTTATAAATATCTAGCAAATAAAATTGAAACAAAGTACGCATGCTACTTGCATGTTACGTCACCATTTTTAAAAGATAGAACTTTGCAAAATGCAAAGCGATTTTTTTTTAAACAGAAAAAATTCAATTGTCTTGCTTCTGTAACAGAAGTTAAGGAATATTTATGGTATAAAAATAAAGCACTAAACTATAACCCAAAAAAACACCCAAGATCACAAGATTTACCATCCTACTACGGCATTAATTTTGCAATAAATATTTTTTCTACAGAATTTATGAAAAAGAAAGGTAGAATAATTGGGGAAAAATTCTATCCTTTAGTTTTGAGGCATCCTGAAACTTTGGATATAGATCATCAGTGGCAATTTGATATAGGTAACATTATTGCAAATCAAAAAAATACTAATTGATCGAAAAAATTATTCACATTAATGCACAATAGCACAATAACCGTTTATGGACTTGGACTAGCCAGCATTTTTTTTGAGAAATTTTTTTGATACAGATATAAAAATTAATGTTTTCGAGCAAGGAAAAGAAAAAGATTTTTCTAAAATAAAAACCATTGACAAAATTAATGGACCAATAGTCTTTTTTAATGATTGGAAGAACTTAAGTGCAAAAAAAAGCCCAAAATTTCTTGCAAGCTTTTTTTTAAATAAATATCAATTTTTTGTATAAAAATTTTTTTCAGTGCATAAATCAAGCCAATTGAGCTATTAGTACTGGTCAGCTACACGCATTACTGCGCTTCCACATCCAGCCTATCAACGTGGTGGTCTACCACGGCTCTATAGGA
>Ga0114997_10001714_pt1 | contig 17971 bp, 19 predicted proteins | sample ArcticOcean_MG_C_2_FD_87045 | JGI IMG/M metagenome (GOLD analysis project Ga0114997, IMG submission 87045) | Marine microbial communities from western Arctic Ocean - ArcticOcean_MG_CB4_136 | ecosystem: Environmental > Aquatic > Marine > Oceanic | place: Arctic Ocean: Canada Basin | collected...
AGCAGAAGTAGCTCCAGCTCCAGCTCCAGAAGCAGAAGTAGCTCCAGCTCCTGCAGCAGAAACCCCGAGCGACACTGAAGATAAATAATGATACTTTTTTTTAGTGACTTTTGAAAAAGAGAATTTAATTTGCGTTGGCATTCTTTTGGAGGCAAAAGGATTAAAGGGCGAGGTATTAATCAAATACTTTGCAGAAAATCCCTCGACATTTTCTGATTACTCATATTTTTTCCTTGGTAAGGAAAAAAAGGAATATAAGGTGAGTAATTTTTCTACTCGTAAAGAGCATTTTTTGGTTAAACTTCATGGAGTTGATAGACGGACCGAGGCAGAAGCCCTTAAAGGGAAAGAAGTTTTCATAGAAAATTTACAATTAAAAAAATTAGGTGATGATGCCTGGTATCACAATCAGCTTATAGGGCTTGCTGTAGAAAACTCTTCAGATCAAAGGGTCGGAAGTATTGCTGCCATTTATAATTTTGGGGCAGGTGATATTTTAGAAATTAAATTAACAAATAATAAGCTTGAAATGATACCGTTTACAAAAGACTTTGTTTTAGAGATTATCTTGAACGATAAGATCATTATTGCAGAAATGGATAGTTAAATGGTTTGGACTGCTAATATTTTGACGCTATACCCCGAAATGTTTCCTGGATCGCTCCAACACAGTTTGTCAGGCAAAGCATTAAAAGAAGATATATGGAATCTAAGGGTTCACAATATTAGAGAATATGGCTTAGGAAATCACAATAACGTAGATGAAAAACCAGCAGGGGGCGGCCCTGGTATGGTATTGAGAGCTGATGTTTTGGACAAGGCAATCACTGATTGTTTCGATGATAAAAATCAAATCATTTATTTTTCTCCAAAAGGAAAACAACTAACTCAGGATGTGGTGAAAAAATTTTCTTTAAATGAGGGCGTGTCAATATTATGCGGTCATTTTGAAGGTGTTGATCAAAGAATTATTGAAAAATATGATATGAAGGAAATTTCAGTAGGTGATTATATCTTGTCCGGGGGTGAAGTTGCTGCATTAACTTTCTTAGATTCAGTTGTTCGATTATTGCCAAATGTAATTGGCAATAATGAATCAACTGTTATCGAAAGTTTTACTGAAGGGCTGCTAGAGTATCCGCAATACACTAAACCAAATGTATTTAATAACGCCGAAATACCGGAAATATTATTATCAGGTAATCATAGGGCTATTGAAGAATGGCGTAAAAATAAATCAGTGGATTTAACAAAAAAAAGGCGACCAGACCTTCTTTTGAAAAAAAAAGATAAAATATAATAAAAATAGGGTGACTTAAGGGCAATGTCTGTGCTAATTGACCTATCTCAGTTAAAAAATAAATTTTTAATATAAATTAAAGTTGATCGTCATGAATATAATTGAAACGCTAGAAGCTAAACATGTTGAAGAGTTGTCTAAGGACAAGGTTATTCCGGATTTCCGCCCTGGTGATACTCTTAAGGTTAATGTTCGTATAAAGGAAGGCGAACGTGAAAGGGTCCAAGCTTACGAGGGTGTATGTATTGCTCGTTCAGGTAAGAGCTTAAATCAAAACTTTACTGTGAGAAAAATCTCTTATGGAGAGGGTGTTGAAAGAGTTTTCTCTTTATATGGCCCTGCCATTGCTTCAATTGAAGTGGTGAGATCTGGGCGAGTCCGTAGATCTAAGCTTTACTACTTAAGATCACGCAGAGGTAAATCTGCTAGAATTACTGAGCGTAAAACATATACAGCTAAGAAGACTTCTAAAGCAGCTAACAATGCTGAAGCTTCTCAAAGCGACTCTTAGCATATATACTCCTTAAAGGGAGATGCATTATGTCTGAATCAAAAACAATATATGATAAAATATGGGAGTCTCATCTTGTCTATGAAGGGGATGATGATTGTCTTCTTTATATAGATCGTCATCTTATCCACGAGGTAACTAGTCCGCAAGCTTTTGAGGGGTTGAGGACATCAAACAGAAAAGTCAGGAGCCCGATGAGTGCCTTGGCGGTCGCAGACCATAATATTCCAACCACAGATAGATCAAAAGGTATAGGGGATAGGGAGTCTGAGATACAAATCCAAACCTTAGAAGATAACTGTAATGAATTTGGCATTGAATACATAAAAACTACTGATAAGCGACAAGGAATTGTTCATATAATTGGTCCAGAGCAAGGCTTTACCCTCCCCGGACTTACAATAGTGTGCGGAGATAGTCATACATCAACTCATGGTGCTTTTGGTGCATTAGCTCATGGAATCGGAACATCAGAAGTGGAACACGTGCTTGCTACGCAAACCCTTATTCAGAAAAAAGCTAAAAACTTTCAAGTAAAAATTAATGGATTATGTCAAGATAATGTAACAGCAAAGGATTTGGCTCTTTCGGTTATAGGTACAATTGGCACAGCAGGTGGAACTGGGTATGTTATAGAGTATACTGGCGAGGCCGTTAGGTCTTTAAGTATTGAGGGGCGAATGACTCTTTGCAATTTAACAATTGAGGCTGGAGCTAGGGCTGGATTAATTGCCCCAGATGAAAAAACATTTGAATATTTAAAAGATAAGCCAATGTCACCCAAAGGCGAGGAATGGAATCGGGCAGTTAAGTACTGGAAAAGCCTGCCAAGTGATGAGGACGCGGAGTACGATAAAACTATCGAGATTGATGCGGGCAATCTAACGCCTCTTGTTACATGGGGGACAAGTCCAGAGGATGTAATTTCAATTGATGGTAATATTCCTAATTTAGAGGATATTCAAGATGAGTCAAAAAGAAGTGCAGTTAAGAGATCTCTCGACTACATGAATCTTGTTCCGGGTTCCCCGATCAAGGGAGTTGCTATCGATAGAGTGTTTATCGGCTCTTGTACTAATGGGCGTATCGAGGACTTAAGGGAGGCAGCGTCTATTCTTTCTGGAAAAAAAGTCTCAGAGAGGGTTATGGCGATGGTTGTCCCTGGGTCTGGCTTAGTTAAAGAGCAGGCGGAGAAAGAAGGTCTAGATCGTATTTTTATCGAAGCTGGCTTTGAATGGAGAGAACCTGGGTGCTCAATGTGTCTGGCAATGAATGCGGATAAACTCTCTCCAAAAGAGAGATGTGCATCAACTTCAAATAGAAATTTTGAAGGAAGGCAAGGTAGAGAAGGAAGAACGCATCTTGTAAGCCCAAAAATGGCAGCTGCAGCGGCAGTTGCCGGATGTTTGGCTGATGTTAGAGAGATGGTTGGTTAGGAATGGATAAATTTTCTTTAATTAAGGGTATAGCTGCTCCGATGATGAATAAGTCAGGAAATCAATTAAATTTAATGATGAATATCGATACAGACATGATTATTCCAAAACAATTTTTAAAAACAATTAAACGTTCTGGACTAGGTAAAAATCTATTCGATGAAATGCGGTATGATGTTGACGGCAATGAGATTGATACTTTTATTCTCAATAAAAAACCATTTAGAAATGCAAAAATATTAATTGCAGGAAAGAATTTTGGTTGTGGCTCAAGTCGTGAGCATGCCCCTTGGTCTTTACTAGACTTTGGTATTAAGGTTGTCATCGCACCATCCTTTGCTGATATTTTCTTTAATAATTCTTTTAAGAATGGAATTCTACCTATTAGGCTTGATGAAGGTATTATTAATTCAATAACCAATGAAGCAATGAAGGGCGATGAAATAGAAGTAAATTTAATTGATCAGGTGATAGTTCTGCGTGATCGTGAAATAAAATTTGAGGTAGATCGGTCTAATAAGGATTGTCTGGTAAAGGGGTTAGATGATATAGGGTCTACTTTAAAAAAAATATCGCTCATTGATGATTTTGAGAATAAAGCTTCTCAAGAGCGCCCTTGGAATATTCCCCGATAAAGGTATAAAAAGATGTCTAATAAAATTTTAATTTTACCAGGCGATGGAATTGGTCAAGAGGTTATGGCTGAGGTTAATCGAGTTATAAAATGGTTTAATGAAAATAATAGTTTAGCCGCGGAAGTTGAATTTGATTATGTCGGGGGAACTTCTTACGATATAAACGGCACAGCAATTTCGGAAGATGCGATGAAGTTAGCAAAATCTTCAGACGCAGTATTGTTTGGTGCGGTTGGAGGTCCAAAGTGGGATAATGTTGAATATGAAAATAGACCAGAAGCTGGTTTGTTACGTCTAAGGAAAGACCTAGAGTTATTCGCCAATCTTAGGCCTGCGATTTGCTTCCCTTCCCTGGTGGATGCATCTGCTCTGAAAAGAGAAATCATTGAAGGGCTTGATATTGTAATAGTTAGGGAGCTTACAGGCGGAATATACTTTGGCGAGCCTCGTGGAATTGAAGACTTGGGGTCTGGCAATAGAAGAGGTGTCAATACACAGGTTTATGAGACTTGGGAAATAGTTCGGATTGCCGAGGTAGCTTTTGAGTTAGCTAAGAAAAGAAATAATAAAGTTACATCTTCCGAAAAACGCAATGTCATGGAATCAGGTTTGCTATGGAATGAAGAAGTAACTAAACTTCATAAAGAAAAATATTCTGAGGTTGAGCTCGAGCATATGTTGGCTGATAATTGTGGAATGCAGCTTGTTAGGTGTCCAAAGCAATTTGACGTTATTGTAACAGATAATTTATTTGGTGATATGCTGTCGGATGTTGCCGCTATGTTAACTGGATCCCTAGGCATGCTCCCGTCTGCTTCTTTAGGGAAATCAAATAATGGGATATTTAAGAATGCACTATACGAGCCAGTACATGGTTCTGCACCTGATATCGAGGGTAAAGGAATTGCCAATCCTCTTGCCTCTATTTTATCTTTTGCTATGGCTCTAAGATATAGTTTTTCTAGAGAATCAGACGCACTCCTTCTTGAAAAGGCAATTTCTAATGTCTTAGAATCTGGTCTAAGGACTAAGGATATTTCAACAAAGGGTAGCAGTATTGTTTCAACGGTTGAGATGAGCGATGCAGTTATTTCTGCACTCAATAATTTAACCTAAGGAGTTAAGGATGGGTATCAATAAAATAGCAGTAGTTGGCGCAACAGGTAATGTTGGCAGAGAAATGCTCAGCATTCTCTCGGAAAGAAAGTTTCCCTGTGAGGAGGTTATTGCTCTTGCTTCAGAAAAAAGTGAAGGTGACTCGATTTCATTTGGGAACAAGGAATTGGTTGTTCAAAGCTTAGCTAGCTATGATTTCTCTGATACTAGTATTGCTCTTTTTTCTGCTGGTGGAAGTATTTCGGAAGTTTACGCTCCAATAGCCGCAGAACAAGGTTGTATCGTTATAGATAATTCTTCAAAATTTAGAATGGATAATGATGTTCCATTAATAGTACCCGAAGTAAACATAGAAATGCTAGACCATTATAAAACTACTAATATTATTGCCAACCCAAATTGTTCTACTATTCAGATGGTTGTTGCGCTTAAGCCGCTAGAGGACTTATCTTCAATTAACCGTATTAATGTCTCTACCTATCAGTCGACTTCTGGGGCCGGGAAGGTAGCAATGGAAGAGCTCTTCAATCAAACAAAAGGAATTTTTTCTAACCAAGAGGTCGAGCCTGAGAGCTTTACCAAACAGATTGCTTTTAATGTCATTCCGCAAATAGGGCTATTTCTAGAAAATGGGAATACAGAAGAAGAGCAGAAGATGATTAATGAGACTAAGAAAATTATAAGACCAGATATTTTGGTTAATGCAACCTGCGTCAGGGTGCCTACTTTTATTGGACATGCGGAATCCATTAATGTTGAATTTGATTCACCTATCTCAGAAGAAGAGGCGAGAGAGGTTTTGGAACATGCTAGCGGGTGCAGTGTCTACGATGAAAGAGAGAATGGTGGCTATTCAACCCCAGTAGATTCTGCTGGAAATGATGCGACTTATATTTCGAGGATAAGAAGAGATGAAACGGTAGAGTATGGACTTAATTTATGGGTTGTATCTGATAACCTAAGAAAAGGTGCTGCTCTAAACGCCATTCAGATTGCTGAAGCACTTAACGAGGATTTTCTTTACTAAATCTTCATTTGCATAATTACACCTTTCTCATCTTTGAATATTTCATTTGGGATTTTAATTTCTTTGTTTTGCTTCACTCTTCTAGCCGACCAAAGAAGTGAACAAGCATCTAGAAAATCATCATCTTTATATAATTTAGACTTCTTACCAATAAATTGATTTATGAATTTTTCATTAAAGCCATGCATTAGCAATAACCCGATCCTTTCGGCTAAGCCCTCACGAGTACTCTTTTTAAATTCAATTTCGCCACCCTTCATGGTCTGGAAAACTAGCTCTGGGTGAGATTCAAAAACCTGCGGCCGATTTTGTAATTTTAAGAAATCATCGACTTCTTTAATTTTTTTAAACAAAAACCAACTTTGTTTTGAAAGGCCCATTCCCTGAGACTTATTTATCTCATTTGCTTCTTGATAGTCTTTTGCCTTTAAGGCTAGCCTTGAAGGGGAATTAAATATACTGGATTTACCTTTTATAAGTGCTCGTCTTGCCTCACGGTCAACAACTCTTCCACCTTGAAAAAGTTCTTTTTCTAAACCAATAGGCATATCAACAAGAATTAATTCTAAATCCTTTCTAGATATGTCTTTAAAATTTTCATATATATTAAATTCAGGATCCTGATTGTTATTCACATTAGCGCTAACGCTAACCCACCCACCTTTTGAACCATCAATTCCTGCTATTAATTTCATAAAATTATTTTCTTTAAAAATTTTGTTTACACTAAAGTAATAACACCATAAAAATCATTATCTTTGAGTTTACCTTAAGAGTATAATTTAAGAATGATAAATAAAAATAAATTAAATAATGATGATCGGCCTTTGTCACCGCATCTTCAGATTTATCAACCATCTTTTACCATGATTATGTCAATAATGCACAGAGTTACTGGCGCTGTGCTTTATTTTGGAAGCCTCCTCCTTTTGATTTGGTATGTTTCTATTGTTTTTGGACCAGATACATATAATTTTGTCGGAAAGCTGTTTTCTTTTTTTATAATTAAGTTTGCTTTATTTCTTTTTACATGGGCCTTTTTCCACCATCTTTTTGGAGGTATCCGACACTTTATTTGGGACACCGGAAATGGATTTAGCTTAACTGCGGTTGAGTTGCTTGCCCGACTTACAGTAATTTTATCTTTATTATCTACTTTAGTTGTTTGGTTTATATAGGTTTATTGAGTTATGAAAAATAGATACTCGGAAGGTACACGCCATTTCTTATTCCAACGAGCAACAGCAGTAATTAATCTTTTATTGGGCGTGTTCGTTTTCAATTTCTTTGTTAAAGGGATTGGTAAGTCTTATATCGATGTAATAGAAGGTTTAAATAACAATTTTATGTGGCTAATTGTAACAATCTTTAGTCTCTCAATGTGTTACCATATGTGGATTGGCTTTAATCACATCCTCGATGATTATGTGGATGAGGTTTTCATAAGGTTTTTATTAGGGAAGTTAAATCTTGTTATGGTCGTTATTGTCGCATTGGCAACTTCTGTTTCTATGTTTATGATTAGTTTTTTAAGTTAACTTAAAATGAGATTGGAAAAAATGTCAGAATATGAGTTTATCGATCACACTTATGATGTGGTAGTAGTTGGTGCTGGCGGTGCTGGATTAAGGGCAACTTTAGGTGCCGCTGAAGGCGGTTTAAAAACTGCATGTATTTCAAAAGTTTTCCCTACCCGTAGTCACACTGTCGCTGCGCAAGGTGGAATATCTGCTGCCTTAGGGAATCTTGGTGAAGATGATTGGCGATGGCATATGTACGATACCGTCAAGGGTGCAGATTGGTTGGGAGACCAAGATGCGATTGAATATTTATGTAAGAATTCCGCTAAAGCTGTATATGAGTTAGAGCATTTTGGAGTTCCTTTTTCTAGAACTGAGGAAGGTAAAATATATCAGAGACCTTTTGGTGGTATGACTACTGAATACGGTGAGGGGCCGCCTGCTCAAAGAACTTGCGCAGCAGCAGATAGAACAGGTCATGCAATATTACACACTCTTTATGGAAAATCGATTAGTGCAGCAGCTGATTTTTTTATTGAATACTTTGCTATTGATTTAATTATGGCACCAGGCGGAGAGTGTGTTGGAGTTGTCGCTTTATGTATGGAAGATGGAAAATTGCATAGATTTAAGTCTTCTCAAACTATACTTGCAACAGGTGGATATGGCAGAGCTTATTTTTCTGCTACCTCAGCCCATACATGTACTGGAGATGGATCTGCAATGGTTTTGAGAGCCGGGTTACCATTACAAGATATGGAATTTGTTCAATTTCATCCGACTGGAATTTATGGCGCAGGATGTTTAATTACTGAAGGATCAAGGGGAGAAGGTGGGTACCTTGTAAACTCTGAAGGAGAGCGTTTTATGGAGCGATATGCTCCAAAGGCTAAAGACTTAGCATCAAGAGATGTTGTCTCTCGAGCAATGACTGTTGAGATCCTGGAAGGAAGAGGAGTTGGTGAAGAAAAAGATCATATTTTCCTTCACTTAGATCACATAGATCCAGAAATTCTTGCCGAAAGATTGCCTGGTATATCAGAATCTGCAAAAGTTTTTGCTGGTGTCGATGTAACTAAAGAGCCAATTCCAGTCCTTCCAACCGTTCATTATAATATGGGCGGTATTCCGACTAATTATATGGGAGAGGTCCTTAATCCATCTCCGGAAAATGAAGACAGGACTGTTTCTGGTCTCATGGCTGTCGGTGAAGCGGCGTGCGCCTCAGTTCATGGTGCAAATAGGCTGGGGTCAAATTCACTCATAGATTTAGTCGTTTTAGGTCGTGCTGCAGCTATTAAGTGCACTGAGATAATTAAGCCAGGGATTCACGAAGTCGAATTCCCCAAGGATGCAGGTCAAAATTCTATTAAAAGACTGGATAAATTTAGGAATGCAAATGGTTCAACGCCGACATCTGAGCTACGCCTTAATATGCAGAAAACAATGCAGAATAATTGTGCTGTTTTTAGAACCGATGAGGTTTTAAAGGAAGGTCGTGCGCAGATTAAAAAAGTTTTTGAAGATATGTCTGATATTGGCGTAAAGGATAAATCCCTTATTTGGAATTCAGATCTTATTGAAACTCTCGAATTTGATAATATGATAGTGCAAGCGATGGCAACCATCTCTGGTGCTGATGAAAGAACAGAATCTAGAGGCAGTCATGCAAGAGAAGATTTTCCAGACAGGAATGATGATGACTGGATGAAGCACACGCTTGCCTGGGTTGATGAAAATGGAAAAGTAGATATTTCATATAGAAAAGTACATGACTATACATTAAGTAATGATATTGCTTATATTCCTCCAAAAGAAAGAGTTTATTAGGATTTATTATGGCTGAATTGACACTACCAAAGAACTCAAAAGTTCAAAAAGGTAAAAGTTATCCCCTGGAGTCTGATAGTGAAAATAAGAAAGGTTTTTCTATATACAGATGGAACCCAGAAGATAAGGATAATCCTCGCATGGACTACTATGAGATAGATTTATCAAAGTGTGGACCAATGGTTCTCGATGCTATAATTAAGATCAAAAATGAATTAGACCCAACCTTGACCTTTAGAAGGTCTTGCAGGGAAGGTATATGTGGTTCATGCGCAATGAATATTGATGGTGTAAACACGCTAGCATGTACTAAATCCATTGAAGATATCAAGGGGCAAGTAAAGATCAACCCCCTTCCCCATCAGCCCGTTGTTAAAGACTTAGTTCCAGACCTTACTAATTTCTACGAACAACATAAATCTATTCAACCGTGGCTGAAAACTAAGTCCTCTGCACCAGAAGAAGAGTGGTATCAGTCTAAGGAGGATAGAGAAAAAGTAGACGGTATGTATGAGTGCATAATGTGTGCTTGCTGCTCTACATCTTGCCCAAGCTATTGGTGGAATTCAGATAAATATCTTGGACCCGCAGCTCTTTTACAAGCCCATAGGTGGATAAGTGATAGCCGCGATGACTTTAAAGAAGAACGTTTAGATGAATTAGATGATGCTTTTAAAGTATATAGCTGTAGGGCTATTATGAATTGCGCAAAAGCCTGCCCCAAGGGATTATCTCCTGCCAAAGCTATTGCTGAAATAAAAAAGGAATTAGCCCTTAGGAAATAGAATTTCCTCTAATTATTGGTGAATGAAGAGTCCTCTCTCAACATATAATGATTACTTAAAAAAAAATCTTATAAAATTTGATGCCAATCAAGAACTTGCAATGACTGAAATTGATAAGTTTTTGTCAGAATGCCTAAGTCTTGAGACTTCTATCTATCAGAGCATAAAAAAAAGAAAAAAATTATCAAAAGGCATCTATTTGCATGGTGAAGCAGGCGTTGGAAAAACCATGTTAATGGATATGTGCTTTAGCTCTATCGATATAAAAAAGAAAAAACGAATTCATTTTCAAGAATTTATGATTGATGTGCATAATAGACTTCATAAGGTAAGAAAAAATAAAAATATTAGCAATCCGCTTCTTGTTATTGGCCGTGAAGTTGCCTTGGAAACAAAATTTCTTTGTTTTGATGAATTTCAGATTTACGATATAGCCGATGCATCTATTATTGGAAAGCTATTTACAATTCTTTTTAACGAAGGGACCATTATTATCACAACATCAAATTTAAGACCCGCCGGTCTTTATCCAGATGGCTTACATAGGGACAGATTAACACCATTTATTAGGTATCTTGAGGAGGAATGTTTAGTTATAAGTCTCGATAGTGGCAAAGATTATAGAAAAAATAGAGCAGTTAATATTGAATCATATTTCTCGCCACTAAATAATTCATCAAAAAAATCTATTGATGAAATATTTAATAGACTGTCCAATGGGTCGCCATATGAGGAGAAGGTTTTATTTATAAAGGGCCGTGAGTTAAAAATTAAAAAGCAAGCACTCGGATGTGTAAGATTTGATTTTAATGATTTATGTGGAAAGCCTCTTGGTGCAGAAGATTTTTTATCTATAGCAAAAGAATTTGATATTATTTTTATTGAAAATATTCCAAAGATTGCTCGAGAAAAAAGAAATGAAGCTAAGAGGTTTATTTCTTTGATAGATGCTTTATATGATAATCATAAGAAAGTATTTATAACTGCTGATGGCGAACCTGAAGAATTATATACAGCGGGTGATAGTAAGTTTGAATTCCAACGGTGCATCTCTAGATTGCATGAAATGAGGTCAAAAGAATATTTATAATAACTATTTGGTTTTTACCTGAACCATTGCTAAGAGTATCATGAAATTTTTTTAAAAAGCTTTAATGAGGAAAATTATGAAAAGAAATAAAATTGCTTTAATAGGCGGTGGACAGATTGGCGGAACCTTGGCACACCTTGCAGGCTTAAAGGAGTTGGGCGATGTTGTTATTTTTGATATAGCAAAAGGATTGCCTCAGGGTAAAGCCCTAGATTTAGCAGAATCCTCACCTGTCAGTTCTTTTAATTCAAATCTAAAAGGTTCAAATAGTTATTCTGCCATCAAGGGCTCGGACGTTGTTATCGTTACTGCTGGCGTACCTAGAAAAGCAGGGATGAGCAGAGATGATTTATTGGCTATTAATTTAAAGGTAATGTCAGATGTCGGACAAGGTATTAAAAAGTATGCCCCCAATGCTTTTGTTATTTGTATAACAAATCCACTAGATGCAATGGTCTGGGCTCTAAGAAAATTTTCCGGTCTACCTGCAAAAAAAGTTGTTGGCATGGCGGGCGTTTTAGACGGTGCGCGCTTCAGGTACTTTCTTGCGGAAGAGTTCAATGTTTCTGTTCAAGATGTCACAGCTTTTGTTCTAGGCGGGCATGGAGATACAATGGTTCCTTTACCAAGGTATTCTACTGTCGCAGGGATACCACTTCCGGACCTTATCAAGATGAAGTGGACAACTCAATCGAGAGTTAATGATATTATTCAAAGAACCAGAGATGGCGGTGCTGAGATTGTTGGATTATTAAAGACTGGATCAGCATTCTATGCCCCAGCCGCCTCAGCAATAGAAATGGCTGATTCTTATCTCAAGGATAAGAAAAGGGTTTTACCGTGCGCCGCGAATCTTTCAGGCCAGTATGGCGTTAAGGATCTTTATGTTGGAGTTCCTGTCGTCATAGGTTCGAACGGTGTCGAAAGAATTGTTGAGATTTCACTAAATTCTAAAGAACAGAAAATGTTTAATGAGTCGGTCTCTTCGGTAAAAAATTTACTTAAGGCTTGTGCGAAGATAGATAAAAGACTGACCATCAAGAAAAAATAATTAACTAATTTTTATAAATAAAGAGAAAAAAATGAATATTCATGAATATCAAGCAAAAGAGTTATTAAAGAAATATAATGTTCCGACCGTACCAGGATTTTTGGCCTTAGATTCAGCAAGTGCTGTCGATGCCGCTGAAAGAATAGGAGGCAGTGTATGGGTTGTAAAAGCTCAAATACATGCCGGGGGAAGAGGTAAGGGCGGAGGTGTTAAGGTTGTCAAGTCTCTGGATGAAGTAAGAAAAGTATCTGAAGAAATTCTTGGCATGAATCTAATAACCCATCAAACTGGACCAGAAGGACAGTTAGTGCGGAAGGTCTATATAGAGGAAGGTAGCAATATAGTAGATGAACTTTATTTATCAATTGTTGTCGACAGAAAAAATTCTCGAGTCAATTTCATAGCATCAACTGAGGGTGGTATGGATATTGAGGAGGTTTCTGAAAATACACCCGAAAAGATATTAACCGTTGATATCGATCCCTTGACTGGGATTAATGAGAAGGATGTTATTTCTATTTCAAGGGCATTAGGTTTGGATGATAGTCTAATGGTCAAGAGCGGCTCTTTATTAAAAAATCTTTACAGTGTATTTGTTGAAACAGACATGAGTTTGCTAGAAATAAATCCATTAGTTTTAACTGAAGACAATGAACTCATATGCCTTGATGCCAAAGTTAATTTTGATGATAATGCTTTATTTCGTCACCCTGATATTGAAGAATTAAGAGATGCCGATGAAGAGGATCCATCTGAACTGGCCGCTAATGCAATTGGTCTAACCTATATTAAATTGGATGGAAATATTGGGTGTTTAGTAAATGGAGCTGGGCTTGCAATGGCAACAATGGATATTATAAAACTTTACGGAGAAGAGCCTGCTAATTTTCTTGATGTTGGAGGTTCTGCAACTCAAGATAAGGTAACGGAAGCATTTAAAATAATTTTGTCCGATAAAAATGTTAAAGGAATCTTAGTCAATATCTTTGGAGGTATAATGCGGTGTGATGTTGTGGCGGAAGGAGTTCTTGCTGCTGCAAAGGAAACCAATATTTCAGTACCTTTAGTTGTTAGGCTTGAAGGGACAAACGTTGAAGAGGGTAAGAGAATTATTGAAGAATCAGATCTTACTGTAATCAGCGGCTCAGATCTTGATGATGCCGCACAAAAAATCACTAAAGCAATTTCAGGAATCAAATAATGTCAGTATTAATAAATAAAGAAACAAAAGTAATTTGTCAGGGTATTACAGGTAGCCAAGGCACTTTTCATACCGAACAAGCAATAGCGTATGGAACTAAAATGGTTGGCGGTGTTACGCCAGGTAAGGGCGGATCATCACACCTTGGTTTGCCTGTCTTTAATAATGTTTCAGAGGCAGTGAAAGATACACAAGCTAGCGTATCTGTTATTTATGTCCCCCCGCCCTTTGCAGCTGCTGCTATAATAGAGGCAATTGAGGCTGAAGTAGAATTAGTGATTTGTATTACCGAAGGTATCCCGGTGATGGATATGGTTAGAGTAAAAGAGATGTTAATACACTCTAAAACAAGACTAATAGGACCTAACTGCCCAGGCATTATTACCCCAGGCGAATGTAAAATTGGTATTATGCCAGGACATATCCACCAGAGAGGTAACGTTGGTATTGTTTCTCGATCTGGGACTTTAACCTATGAAGCAGTTGGGCAAACTACAGCATGTGGCTTAGGTCAATCAACATGTATAGGAATAGGAGGCGACCCAGTTAATGGGACTAACTTTATCGATTGTCTTGATTTATTCTTAAACGATGAAGAAACAGAATCTATTATTATGATAGGTGAGATTGGAGGGTCCGCAGAAGAAGAAGCTGCAGATTTTCTTATTTCATCTTCAATCAAAAAGCCTATAGTAGGATTTATTGCGGGATTAACTGCTCCTCCGGGAAGACGAATGGGCCATGCAGGTGCCATTATTTCTGGTGGTAAGGGTGGCGCAGAAGATAAAATAGCTGCACTTGAGAAAGCTGGTGTAACTCTTGCGGATTCCCCAGCCTCGTTAGGTAAAACGTTATTGAAAATATTGGAGAAGTAAGAATGTCAGAAAGTTATGATTTAGCCGTTATTGGATCCGGACCTGGTGGATATGTATGTGCAATTCGAGCTGCACAATTAGGCTTAAATGTGGTATGTATTGATAAAAGGGGGGCTCATGGAGGCACCTGTTTAAACGTAGGCTGTATTCCGTCCAAAGCCCTTTTGCACGCATCAGAGGTTTTTCATGAAACAAAGAATTCAGCCTCTATGGGTATTAATGTAGAGAATGTATCTTTGAATCTAAAAGATATGATGAGCTATAAGGATGAAGGTATTGACGGAAACGTTAAAGGAATAGACTTTCTTTTTAAAAAAAATAAGATAACAGGAATTTTTGCTGAAGCTAAAATTATTTCCTCTAATCAAATAAATTTAACATTCCACGATCAAACTGAAAAGATTATTGAAGCAACTAATATTGTGGTAGCAACTGGATCTTCTTCAGCCTCTATTCCGGGGATAGAGATTGATGAAGATACTATTGTTTCATCGACCGGCGCACTTTCTTTAAAAAAAGTACCTGAAACTTTAACGATAATTGGTGGAGGCTATATTGGCCTAGAGCTAGGATCTGTTTGGAGTAGGTTAGGATCGAATGTAACCGTAATTGAGTACCTGGATAGAATAGCTCCAGGCCTAGATGGTGAATTGTCTTCTCAATTTGAAAAAATCTTAAAAAAACAAGGAATTAATTTTATTCTAGGTAGTAAGGTTAAAAGTACTCAAAAAAATTCAGAAGGAGTAGAAGTGCATATTGAAAATGTGAGTTCCTCGGAATCTTCCTCTCTACAAACTGAGATTGTACTTGTTTCTACAGGTAGAGTTCCAAATACCAAAGGACTTTTTGATGACTCTCTCGGTATTAAGCTGACCGATAAAGGCTTTATAAAAATTGATAAAAATTACCGTACTGATGTTGAAGGTGTTTGGGCGATAGGTGATGTTATCGAAGGGCCTATGCTAGCACACAAGGCGGAAGAAGAAGGCGTAGCTGTTGCGGAATTAATTAAAGGCAAGCCAGGGCATGTGAATTATGGAATTATACCTAGCGTAGTTTACACAAATCCAGAAGTTGCATCGGTTGGCATGACAGAAGAGGATTTAAAAGGAAAATCCATATCATATAAAGTTGGAAAGTTTCCGTTTTTAGCCAATGGGAGAGCCAAGGTTAATAAGATGACGGACGGGTTTGTAAAAATTCTTTCCTCTGAGGAAAGTGATCAAATTCTAGGTGTTCATATAATTGGAGCCCAGGCAGGAACTATGATTGCAGAGGCCGCTGTCGCTATGGAGTTTGAGGCTACGTCAGAGGATTTAGCTCATATTTGTCACGCTCATCCTACATTATCTGAGGCAATTAAAGAAGCCGCGTTAGATACCGATGGACGAGCATTGCATATGTAATCAAATCTTATCTTTTGAATGTGGGTGAGATTTATCATAAACATCTAAAAGGGCCTTTTCATTTAATTGCGTATATATTTGGGTGCTTGCTAGATTACTGTGACCCAAGAGTTCTTGGATAGTCCTTATATCCGCTCCTCCCCTGAGAATATGAGAAGCAAAACTATGCCTTAGGGAGTGAGGTGTTGAAAAAATTGGATAACTGCCATCAAACCTTTGAATATTTTTTTTCATACTTCTTTGAATATCCCTAGCGGATATTTTTTTCTTTACTCCTTTTGTTAATTTAATAAATAGAGGGTCTTCATCTAATAAATCTAACTCATGATTTGAGTGAGAGTAACTATCAAGGTATTTTCCTATTTTTTCATTTACGATATCAAGGACGACAATAAAGCGCTCCTTATCACCCTTACCTTTAATTTTTATAAATTCCTTAAAAGGAAAATTTTTTTTCTTAAATTGCAATACCTCCGAGACTCTTAATCCTGAGGAATATAGAAAATATAATATCGATAGATCTCTTCGTTGCTCCCAAGCAGATTCTTTTGTACTGAGGGTTATTTTGTTTATATCTGGGTCAAGGTATTGCAAGAAATCTATTATTTCGTTTTCTTCAAAAACTTTATTATCTGTTCTTTGTTTGAATCTGGAAGATTCTATTTTTTTTATATTATGACCCTCCCAATTATTTTTTTTAATTAAGAAATCGATAAATGTTCTTAATACAGAGGTACATCGGGCAACGCTTCTGGCAGATTTTTCTTTATTCTTATCATAAAATTTAATGCAATTATTCCTTCTTAGTCTTTCTATCTTATTTATAAGGTTTTTTTGACCCTTAAGACCATCTTCTAATTCTTGACCGGTCCTAACCTTCCCATTGAAAGTTTTTTCTAGATTACTTAAAAGCTCTTGAGTTTCTTTTTTTTTAAAAAAGATTATATCCTGGCCTAAGGTATTTACTGGAATTTTTGAAAGAAAAAAAAATCTCTGGTGATGGAATCTTTTCTTTAAGTCAGCACTAAGATGATCTTTTGTTGGCTCTCTGTAGTATGATAGATAAGAATTAATCGTTATCTTATCTAAATTTTTTATATCTTGTAACCTTACTGAGTGATCTAAATAATTATTTAAAAAAACAATAAAGTGAGAAATAGTTCTTGAGTACTCTTTTATTGTGAGCGGGCTCCGGCCTTTTTGAAACAAACTTCCAATAAAAGAATAACATTGCTCCTGTAGATCATCGCTTGAAGAAGTAAACTTGATAGAGTTAGGAATTAAATCTTCAATTTCTCTCATTATATTATATTTTGGCCGGTTTTTTTCCAATCATCTAAGAAAGCTTTTAATCCTTTGTCTGTTAGAGGATGAATTGCTAATTCCTCTAATACGGTCGGGGGAAGGGTCGATACGTCGGCGCCTACAATTGCAGCTCGTCTTACATGATCAGGAGTTCTAATTGAGGCTGCTAAAATTTCAGTTTTTAAGTTAGAATAATTATCATAAATAGCCCTTATATCCTTTATTAGATCCATACCATCTTCTCCAAGATCGTCTAGACGTCCAATAAAAGGTGAAATAAAGGTCGCACCTGCTTTTGCTGCAAGCAATGCCTGTTCTGCAGAAAAGCACAATGTAACATTTACCATTATATTCTGATCAGCGAGCCTCTTGCATGCCTCTAAGCCGTCCCAAGTTAGAGGAACTTTTACAGTGACATTTTTTGCTAATTTGCTTAGGACCTCTCCTTCCTCAATCATTTGGCTTGCCTTAGTTGCGGTTACTTCAGCACTTACTGGTCCAGGAACAATTGAACATATCTCTCTTATAACTTCTTTAAAATCCCTACCTGATTTTGCGATAATAGAAGGATTAGTTGTTACTCCATCAACCATCCCGCTTAATGTGAACTTCTTTATGGCTTCAATATCTACACTATCAATAAAAAATTTCATTTTAATTATTCCTCTTGTTTGTTGCGACTCAATAGAATTGCATGCAACTGTAGCATATTTTGTGTAATGTGAATTTGATAAGATGAAAAAAATTTCTGTTCTATTAGCAACCAATGCACCAAAGGCATATGACTACTCAATACCTGAGAGTTTAAATCTTGAGATAGGTGCTATTGTTAGGGTGCCTTTTCGCAATAGAGAGCTAATGGGTATCGCCTGGGAAGAATCAA
>Ga0114997_10001717_pt1 | contig 17967 bp, 16 predicted proteins | sample ArcticOcean_MG_C_2_FD_87045 | JGI IMG/M metagenome (GOLD analysis project Ga0114997, IMG submission 87045) | Marine microbial communities from western Arctic Ocean - ArcticOcean_MG_CB4_136 | ecosystem: Environmental > Aquatic > Marine > Oceanic | place: Arctic Ocean: Canada Basin | collected...
AACACAATCTTGGAGTAATGCTTGGAAAAGGACAGGGTATTTTAAAAGATTACGAAAAGGCGATTAAATGGTTTGAGCTAGCCGCAAGACAGGGATATGCCCAAGCTCAATATAACCTCGGATTGCTGAACAACAAAGGAGAGGGAATTGATCGAAACTATAAGGAAGCGGTTAAATGGTATCGACGTTCGGCTGAGCAGGGCATTACTGGAGCACAATCCAACCTTGGACTGATGTATGAAAAGGGACAGGGCATAGAACAAAATTATATAGAAGCTCATAAGTGGTTTAATATTGCCGGTATAAATGGGAATGAAACAGGAAGAAAAAATGCAGATATTATTGAAAAAAAAATGACCGTAGGCCAGATTGCTATTGCCACAGGCCTAGCCAGAAAGTGGAACAGGTAAACTAACTACTTTCTTAAAGTAAGAATGTCAAACGATCAAGATAAGATTATTAGGTTTCTGTAAGGTAAAAATAATATGAGCTATCTTGTAATCTCCTCCAGTCTAAACCCGAAAAGCCTGAGTCGTTTGCTAGCTCTCACTGCATTTAACACTTTTAAGAAAAAAGGTGTATTTGCTGAGTGGTTAGATCTTGCTGATCACTCAATTCCTTTCTGTGACGGTGATTCAACTTACAAAAATCCTGCAGCCAAAAACCTCAGAGAAAAAGTTCAGAATGCCAAAGGAATTCTTTTTGCCGTTCCGATTTATAACTATGACGTTAACGCTGCAGCAAAAAATCTAATTGAACTAACTGGAGACGCATGGACAAATAAAGTAGTTGGTTTTTTATGTGCGGCTGGCGGAAAAAGCAGCTACATGTCTGTAATGGGTCTGGCTAACAGTTTAATGCTAGATTTCCGGTGTCTAATTATTCCTCGTTTTATTTATTCCACTAGTGAGGATTTTACTGAGGGCAAAGTCACTGACCCTCAGGTAAAAGACCGAATAAGCGAATTAATCAAAGAACTTGAACGTCTTTGCATGACCTTAAACCAATGATCTTAAAAAAAAACCCAAGTTAAAAAAATACCGCTAAAAAAACAAGATGGGAAGATCAGGAGAGTTTTATTATTTCACAATTTAAACTGGTTTAAAAATTTTCTAATAGTCGTAATTGCTACATGCGAGCCAAAGCCTATCCCCGGACAAAAAGCTCCGACAAGGCTCCACATACTCTTAGAAGTCATATTTTCTTTCCAGAAAGGATAGGACCGGCATTGAATTGGCTTCCCATTATGAATAGAACATCCTTCAGGGACTAAAAATGCACAGGGATCTCCATTTGCCACTTCATGCACCCAGTGACCATCATCCCACAGTAGAAACTCTTTTTTTAAGAGTTCGGAGCTGATCTTTAAAATCTTTGCAGCATTTTCAATAGAGGCTTTATCAAAATAAACAATTCCCGGTTTGGTGCAACATTTAAAGCAATCTGCCTGGCATTCAAAGCGTAAAGGTTCTTTTTCCCACCATTTCTTATCAGAAGTCATAATACGACGAGATCATCACGATGAATAACTTCTTTATAAAAACTTTCACCAAAAATTTTTCTCACCGCACCGGTTTTCATACCCATAATTCTTTTAAGGTCACGAAAGCTGTAATTAACTAGGCCACGCGCAATCTCTGTTCCAGTCACGTCAATAACACGAACCGTATTACCAAATTCAAATTTACCTTCAACCTTAATTATTCCAGCAGGGAGAAGACTCTTACCTCTCGCTAAAATCGCTTTTCCGGCACCCAAGTCAACAGTGACTTTTCCACAAGGTTTTAAGGTATAAGCTATCCAATGCTTACGTTTTTTTATTTTATCATGCCCTGCCCAAAACAAAGTCCCTACACTTTCGCCTTCAAAAATCTTATCAGCAATATTATTATCAAACCCATTAACAATAAGAGTAGGAATACCAAAACTCATCGTCTGTTTTGCGGCAAGAACCTTAGTATGCATTCCACCAACCGTGATACTACTATTACTTCCTCCTGCTAGTTTTTTAATTTTTTCGGTTATGCAATCGACATGTTCAACAACCTCTAAAGGATCGTCTAATTGCCCCTTTTTTATTGAAGGATCTCGGGAGTAAAGTCCATCGACATCAGAAAAAATAATAAGTAACTGTGCGTTGATAAGGCATGTAACGGTTGCAGACAAAGTATCATTATCTCCAATTTTGATCTCATCAACAGTTACCGAATCATTTTCATTAATAATAGGCACGACTCTATATTCTAAAAGAGTTTCAAGAGTATGCTTTGCATTTAGAAATCGCTTACGATTTTTCAAGTCGTCATGGCTGAGCAATATCTGAGCTACCTTAAACCCGTGCTTCTCAAATTGTTTTTCATAGGTATGCATAAGATAACTCTGCCCAATAGCAGCACACGCTTGCTTTTCTGGAATAGAGAGTTCTGTTTGATGTAAATCTAAACGCTCTCTTCCTGCCATTATCGCGCCAGAAGAAACCAAAACCACCTCACAACCTCTATCAATAATTTGGAGAACCGTTTGAGCTAAAAGACTTATACTAGAAACACTCAACCCATTAGCCACCCCCGCCTTCCCCTTTACACGTTTAGCAATAATACTACTTCCAACTTTAATCACTACCCGTTTGAGACCTTTTAAAATTTCTCTACGAACACCTATAGTCATATTAATATTTTTAAGATTAAACAAAACTTGCTCTAAAATACTTATACTCTAACTTAAATTTATCCAAGGTTCATTATGAATGATATTTTGCAAGTAGAACTAAGAGGCAATATAACTCATCGAAGTGTCTAGGTAGATGAACAGGCTTATTCAAGAAATGCCTCTCATTATATAATAAATGTGTTCCAACGTAAAACTAATCAACTACTTTTCGCACCTTTATCTTTAAACCTTCAACTGCCTCCACTACCACATTTTCTCCATCTGCAATTAGCGTATCGCTTTCAGCATTCCATACTTCTCCATGAACAAGCACGAGCCCCTGAGGATTTAATGTTAGTTTTACGACACCTATCTCCCCAACCAAACCCTCCATCCCAGTCAGGGAACGCAATTGACGAGACTTAGTAGCCAGATAAATACTTCCGGCTGAAATAAAAAAAGTCATACCCAAGATTGGGTATAAAACTATCTTAGAAATCTGCATCGCAGGATCATCACTATCGATAAGCATAATTGATCCCAAACATATTGAAGCTGCGCCACCTATTGAAAGTAAGCCATAGCTCATCACGTTTAATTCAGCAATTAATAAAATCACACCTAAAACAACCAACAAAAACCCAGCAGAACTTATTGGCAAAGTCTGCATGGCATAGAAAGATAAGATCAAACTAAAACTGCCTACCACCCCTGGTAAGATAAGCCCCGGGCTTGAAAGTTCTAGAAAAAGTCCGACCAAGCCCAACATCATCAAAATATAGGCAACATCGGGTTGAGAGATAATATCGAGAATTTTTTGCCTAGCACCCATTTCTCTAAAAATAATATTTTTGTCAGCAGTGTTCAGCGTGACTATCCTTTCCATCAATTTTACTTCTCTTTTATCCAATGCCAATACCAGAGAATCTAAGTTAGCGACCATCAGATCAATTACATTAAGGCGCAAAGCCTCTTCTGCAGAAACAGAAACATTATTTCTAACTGACAATTCAGCCCAATGAGAGTTTCTACCTCTTTCTTCAGCCAGAGAACGTATATATGCAGAAGCGTCATTAACAACTTTCTCTTTCGTTAGTTTTCCCTGTTCACCTTCACCACCTATTAAGTTTAATGGATGAGTCATCCCGATGCTTGTTCCAGGCTCCATAGCAGCAACATGAGAAGCAATTGTAATAAAAATCCCCGATGAAACTGCACTTGATCCTAACGGAGAAACAAACGAAGCCACAGGAATCTTAGAACTTTGAATAGCCTTAATAATTTTTCTCATGGAAGTATCTAATCCACCAAGTATATCCATTTGAATCACAATTAATTCTTCCGAAGACGTATTAGCATTACGAATCTCATGCGTCACAAATTCAGCTACTGCTGAGTTGATGGCTCCATTAACTTTAATCACAATAATTTTATCCAATGCGATTGCGTTTAAAGGACAAACTGAAACTAATAATAAAGTGATTAACAACCTGTTAAGTATCGCCATAAAGTCTCAAATAATATCAATTTAGTAAGATTTTATTTTTTCATACCGGTTTAGACAAAGTCAAATTCAAATATTAATTCAAAAAATAATACTTCGGAGTAAATAGTTTTTTTCATGACCATCTTGATTGGTGATAGAGTATTACGGACATGGATAACAATTTAAAGCAACAACACAACTCTGTTTTTAAATCGATATTTATTATCGATCCCGTAAAAGGAGAGAGGCTTCAATTAGCAAAACTTCTAAAGCAAGAAAAATTTTTAATGATGACATACATCAACATTGAGGCTTGTTTTAAACAAACTAATCCGATCAAGCCAGATTTAGCCATATATGTTCTTCGCAAGGACAAAAATGAACCGAGTCAATTAAAAACTATTAAAAAGCTTTTCAAAAAGATACATTTTATTATTTTACTGACTCCTGATATTTCTGAATTGAACATTACCGAATTTAGAGAGCATGGCTTCACATCAATTCATAAGGCAGGGAATCAAGATACGGTAAAAGAGCTGATCTATTCGCTAATGCCAGAATGCCAGGCAACTAAAGTAGATGAATCTTTAACTTAAATTAAAATAAATCTTTAATTAATTAATCAGCTTTCTTATAACACCTAACAATAATAATTAAGACCCATGGGAATAAAAATAAAAAAAACAAAACAGATATCAGCAGGAAAATTACTAATAGGTGGTGGAAATCCAATCGTATTGATAGCCGGGCCCTGCGTCATCGAATCAGAAACTCATGCACTAAAAACAGCAGAGAAATTAAAACGTGCCACTAGCGATGCAAATATTCCATTTATATTTAAAGCTTCATACGACAAAGCTAATCGATCTTCGATCGATTCCTTCCGTGGCCCTGGATTAATAAAAGGACTAAAAATTCTTAAAAAAATCAAACAAGAACTTAATATCCCTTTACTATCAGATGTACATACAGAAGATGAGATAGAGCCCGCAGCTCAAGTTCTTGACATATTACAGATTCCTGCTTTTTTATGCAGGCAAACCAATATGCTAGTGAAGGCAGCCAAAACTGGCTGCACAATCAATGTCAAAAAAGGCCAATTTATGGCTCCATGGGACATGAAAAATGTTATAGATAAATTGTCCCAAAGCGGTTGTAAAAAAATACTACTTACCGAGCGTGGATATATGTTTGGATACAACAACCTAGTTGTTGATATGCGGTCCTTGCCATTGATGCGTGACCTAGGGTATCCAGTAATCTTCGACGCAACCCATAGTCTTCAACTCCCGGGAGGAAAGGGGAAAATGAGTGGTGGGCAAAGGGAACTCATCCCAGATCTAGTTCGTGGGGCTGTTGCTGTAGGATGCGATTCCCTATTCATGGAGGTTCATCCAAACCCAGATAAAGCAAAATCTGATGGACCTAACATGCTTAAACTATCTCAACTACCAAAACTACTCGAACAAATAAAAACTCTTGATTACGCCACACGTAATTGGTCTTGAGAAATAATTAGAGTAAATAGTCCACAAATAATTCAATCTCTGCAATTTTTACCAAAGCAAAAATATCACAGAAAAAAGGCTCCCCAATGTGGGGAGCCGGAGAGAAAATACATTTGGCTTTCGTTTTGGCGTGCCACAGTTTAAACCCTGGAGGTTAAAACTGTTGGAGGAGGCAATACCAATTCGAATCTTCACTCATAATTAATGCAATCACTATGCCAATTAAAAAAAATCTTTCGATAAACGCCAAGTCTTTACTTTATAAAGATTTATTTAATTTCACCACTGTACTCAGGTACTTCATAAAAAAACAAATAGGGTAGTTTTGTCCTGTTTCTGTCAAAAATCCTTTATTTTTTAAAATATATTTTATTAAATGCAGTCAAACGATCTAACAACAACTCCTGTAAACTCTGTCAGGTTGAAAGTAGCTTTTTGGCTTTGATCACGGAAAGATATAAATTTTTTAACCATATTAGGATGCGTGGCAATATACCATCCAGCTTTAATTTTAGAAACTTCGCCATCATTACTAATAAACGAACTCACATCAACTAAAGACTGATCAACAGTATCACTAATAGATCTAATTGAAATAAAGGGGATTTTTTTTTGCGTAGCATGAGCTATTAATGCTGATGTTTCCATATCAACAGCCAACGCGTTATAGAGCGATCCAAGTTCTTTTTTAACTACAGAGTCGCATATAACTTGATTAACTGTTATTAATGTCCCTCGGTGAATTAAAATATTTTTTGGGAAATCTAATTTTTCAAGTAGAACAAGTTGCTGCTGACTAACAGCATGTTTATTAACATAACTATTATTAGAACTTAATTCTATAATAGAATCTGGTATAACTAGATCACCAATTTTTAATTTAAAACCTAAGCCACCAGCATACCCTATTGATAGGACTAAAGACGGTCGAACTGTTTTTAAAATTTCATCAAATGCACTCAAAGCGCAATTCTTGCCCATACCTGTTCGTGCTAAAACAATATTAGCTCCTTCCCAATTTCCAGACCAGACATCAGCATGGCCTGCCTTGAATTGACCTTTAACCGTCATACGTCTTCTAATCTGATTAATCTCTTCTCTAAGTGCCCCTAAAATTAAAATTTGTCGATCCATTTTAAAACTTTCAGATAAAAATTATTTATACCAAATTAAACCTCAATGACGCTGAAGACGCAAAGAAATAGTTTTAAATTATTGATTCACCTTGCTCCCTTGTTCTATATTATGTTAGTTTTACCGATCGAACTAATGAGAAAACTATGGCAAAGCAAAAGCATACCATTCCTGTTCGTCCAGGAGCAAAGCTAGAACTGACTGTCGACAGTCAAGGCTCTAGCGGAGACGGCATATGTAAATACGAAGGTTATACAATTTTTACTCCTGGAGGTATTCCAGGGGACAAAGTATTTGCAGAAGTAATAAAAACTACACCAAGGTTTGGAGTTACACGCTTGATAAAGAGGCTCTCTTCATCACCAGATCGTGTGAAGGCACCCTGCCCCGTATTTGAACAATGCGGTGGATGTAAACTACAGGATTTAAAATACGACAAACAGATGGAGTTTAAAGTTGGCGTTGTCAAAGACGCATTAAAACATATTGGGAAAGTCAAAATACCGTCCATAAAATCGATTCCAGCAGAAAAAACATATCACTATAGAAATAAGGGAAGTTTTGCCATACAAAAACAAGGCGGGTTTCTCCGTATAGGTTTTTTTAAACAAGGTTCACATGATGTTGTTAGCACCGAAAAATGCGGAATACTTCATGAGCAAATTAACGATGCTAAAGAATTTATTAGAGAGCTTCTTATTAAACACCAAGTCTCCATTTATGATGAAAAAAAACACTTAGGCTTAGTTCGTGAACTAGTAATACGCCATTCCCCGGAAACAAATCAATTACTCGTTGGGCTAGTAACCACCTCAGGAGAATTTTCTGAAGAATTTTTGCAAGACCTAAGAGATAAAGACTCTTGCAAAAAATTAAATATTCATGGGATTGTACAAAACATAAACTCCCAAAGGACCAATGTGATTTTAGGAAAAGAGACTAGAGTTCTTTGTGGAAAAGGGCAGATCAATGAAAAGCTAGGAAAATTAAATTTTAAAATTTCATTAACATCTTTTTTCCAAGTCCACCCAGAACAAACAATTCGATTGTTTGAAACAATAGCCGACTGGGCAAAAAATTGCACCGGTCGTATCCTAGATGCATTTTGTGGGGTGGGCGCTATCAGTTTATGGCTAGGTCAATCAGGCTTGCGGGTTATTGGTATTGAAGAACTACCTCAAGCGGTTTTAGATGCGCGTGCTAGTGCAAACGAAAACGGTATCGAATCCTGCACATTTATTGAAGGAAAAGTCGAAGATCATATCAGAAAATTCAAAACACAAGATATTGAAATAATAATTTTAGACCCTCCACGAAAAGGTTGTGCAGAAAAAATAATTCAAGCTATCTCCGAAATCACACCAAAAAAAATTATCTATATCTCCTGTAATCCTTCGACTCTAGCCCGAGACCTAGCTCGTTTAGAAAATTATCACATAGACGACATCGTTGTTATTGATTTGTTTCCACAAACACAACATATAGAAACGGCAGTCTTATTGACTTTGATTGAACCCTAAAATCTAGCATTCTTTGGAGTGCGTGGAAATGGAATAACATCACGGATATTTTCCACTCCTGTTACAAATTGAACTAAGCGTTCAAACCCAAGACCAAAACCTGAATGCGGAGCAGATCCAAATCGCCTGAGATCAAGATACCAATTGTAATCCTCTGAGTTTAATTTTTTAAATTTCATTCTTTTTAACAATACATCATAGTCATCCTCACGTTGACTACCACCAATAATTTCTCCAAGCTTAGGCAATAGAACGTCCATCGCTCGCACAGTCTTGCCATTATCATTGATCTTCATATAAAAAGGCTTAATCTCCTCTGGGTAATCGTAAATAATGACAGGATTATTAAAAACCTCTTCACTGATATATCGTTCATGCTCAGATTGTAAATTACTACCCCACTTAACTGAATACTTAAATTTCTTATTTGACTTTCCTAGCAATTGAACAGCTTCAGAATATGAAATACGTTCAAATTTATTATCTACAATTTTTCTATGCCTTTCCAAAATAGTTTTATCAATTTGTTTATTAAAAAATTCCAAGTCTTCTGAGCAATTTTCTAAAGCATCTTTCAACAAGTAACGTAAAAAACTCTCTGCTAAATCCATATCATCTTCAAGGTCATAAAATGCCATTTCTGGTTCAACCATCCAGAACTCTGAAAGGTGACGGCTTGTATTAGAGTTTTCAGCACGAAAAGTAGGACCAAAAGTATAGATTTCAGAAAGAGCCATAGCAAAAACCTCACCTTCCAATTGGCCACTTACAGTAAGACCCGTTTTTTCTCCAAAAAAATCCTGACTATAATCAACACACCCATCTAGCATTGGAGGAGAACCAGGGTTCAAAGTGGTAACCTGAAAAATTTCACCGGCTCCCTCACAATCATTAGCGGTAATTATAGGAGTATGTAGGTAAACAAATCCTTCATCTTGAAAAAAATTGTGAATGGCATAGGATAAACGATTACGCACCCGCATTACCGCACCAAAAGTATTTGTTCTAGGTCGCAGGTGAGCAATTTCACGTAAAAATTCAAACGAATGATGTTTTTTTTGCAAAGGATAGTGCTCTGGGTCAGCCTCACCATAAACTTCAATCGAATTTGCCTGCAGTTCGACACTTTGTTCTTTTCCTGGAGATAGAACTAGTTTTCCAATGAAACCAACACAGCTACCAGTATGTAATTTTTTAGAAGCAGCCTCAAAGCCATCCATACTATGATCGGTAACAACTTGAAGATTTTTCAAACACGAACCATCATTAATTTCAATAAAAGAAAATCCACCCTTAGAATCTCGACGTGTTCTGATCCATCCTTTAACAAGAACATCTGTCTCATCTTTTCCTTCGTCTAGTGCTTTTTTAATTGTCCAACGATTAGTTATTTTCATTTCATGCCTCAATAAAAACTTATAAAGATCTCAACACTTAAAACTTTTTATAAAAATTACAGGATATAAGCAAATTACAGCAACTCGTTACACATTGACATCCTTAAAGTTAAGAGATACTTTAATAACTGTTTTAAGAAACAACCTCTTACGTCAAGGGACTTGTATATATTTACACAAAGAGACTGATCGATGTTCATCTTAGGAAATTTCTTATCCGCAACAGCGCAAATTCTTAAAATTATCTTGGAACTTTACATGTGGATTATGATAATCCGTTCCCTATTATCTTGGGTCAACCCAGACCCATATAATCCAATAGTTCAGTTTCTCAATAGCATAACAGAACCAGTTCTTTATCGTGTGCGCCAACTAATGCCCATGAGCGGCGCAGGGATTGACTTTTCTCCAATGATTGTAATTCTATTAATTATTTTCCTACAATCGTTCCTAGTTAATTCAATAGGTACGCTTGCCATGAGGCTGCAATAAATTACTCATGAAACTTAATTACCTTGATGTTCTTGAACAATGTTTTCGTAATACGATATTTGGTTATAATAAAGAAGACGTGGACACATTCCTTCACTTGGTGGCAGAGGACTTCAAAGGAATTTCCGAAGAGCTTGAACTCCTAAAAAAAGAAATCACCAAAAAAAATAAAGACTTAGAAAAAATTAATGCCGAAGTAAGTCACAAACAAAAAGAAACAAAAACTGAATCCTTAAAGCTTACTCCAGATATAATAAAAGAAAAGGCCAAACGCATAATTAGTGCCGCACGAGAAATTGCCACCCAACACAAAAAGAAAGCTGCCTATGAACTATCTAGCCTAAAAAAAGAGATAGAAAAACTAAAAGAGGAACAAAAACATCTAATAGAAACACAAAAATAATAAATTTATTTTTCGAGAGACACATCTATTTTCTAAACGATAAAACTAATTAATGATTTATGCCCTTAATATCAAATTTTGCAAGGACGACATTCAGTTTGCGCCAATTATTCAGCCACTGCCATCAAAAAACATAATCTGCCGTTTGTAAGGTGATTCACTAAAATTTATCTAAAGTCTCCTCCGGTCGATGGAGCCGCAAATAAAATGTGTGCAAAGCTATTAGCCAAAAAATTGGCATTAGTCTTTCCAAAATAATTATAACTAAAGTACAAAAAGGTAGAAATGAAATTTTACGTATTAAAGGAATTACTGAATTAAAATTTTTAAAAAATTACCCCAGTCTAATTAAACTGTCCCTTAAAAAAATAAAGCCTGAAGTAAAATTTATTTATTAAAAACGATTAACATCATTTAAACAGGACGTCCTTAATGATAAAAACAGTTGAATACTTGGATGGTATCGTCCGAATGATTGACCAGACACGCCTTCCATTAGAAGAAGTTTTCGTAGATTGCGCAACTATCAATGATGTAGCTAATGCAATCAAGACGATGGTTGTTAGAGGTGCTCCTGCTATAGGAGTATCTGCTGCTATGGGTGTAAGTCTAGGAGCAGAGTCAATTCAAGCAGACAGATTCGAATCATTTTATTCTGAATTAGAAAAAAAATGTTTACCACTTGCAAAATCTCGTCCGACAGCCGTCAACTTAGCATGGGGTATTGAAAGGATGAAACGCGTCGCACGTGAATCAAAGTCTCTAACCATTCCCGAACTAAAGAAAAGGCTTAAGCAAGAAGCAATTAATATTTGCAAAGAGGATATTGAGTGCAATATGGCTATGGGAAACTTTGGCCAAACTTTAATTAAAGATGGTAGTACCGTTCTTACCCATTGCAATGCAGGCGCGCTTGCAACAGCAGGTTTTGGCACAGCTCTAGGAGTTATACGTGCTGCCGTTAATGCCGGGAAAAAGATTGATGTCCTTGCCGACGAAACACGACCATTTTTACAAGGTGCCCGTTTAACAGTATGGGAATTAATGCAGGATAATATTCCGGTCAAACTGATTACCGATAATATGAGCGGATTTTTCATGAGAAACAAACAAGTTGATGCTGTTGTAGTCGGAGCTGATAGAATAGCTAGCAATGGAGACGTTGCAAATAAGATTGGAACTTATATGGTTGCGGTGATGGCCCAAAAACATAACATCCCATTTTATGTTGCTGCTCCGATTTCGACACTAGACTTATCCTTAAGTTCCGGTGATGAAATTCCTATTGAGCAACGATCTGGAGATGAAGTCGCTTGCCTAAATAATAAACGCATTACACCAGAGGGAGCAAAGATTGCTCATCCAGCTTTTGACATAACACCAAATGATTTAGTTACTGCAATAATCACAGATAGAGGTATCGCTCAGCAATCGTATTCAACTTCACTTAAAAAACTCGCTGAGCAATAAAGTTATTTTTATTATTTTCTACAAAACATAAACCACAAAAGAACAATCAAATGAAAGCGATGGTGCTAGCTGCTGGTTTTGGCATGAGGCTTCAACCTTTAACCCGTATTTTACCAAAACCGATGTTCCCGGTGCTTGGCAGGCCTCTATTATCTCATACCTTTGACCTTCTTCAGTCTGCAAGTATCGACGATATTGCAGTCAATATTCACCACCTTCCTAATTCCATAATCAATTATTTTGAAAAAGAAAACCCTCCTCCCTTTAATCTCCATTTTTCAACTGAAAAAAAAATTCTTGGAACCGCAGGTGGCATAAAAAAAATGCAGGGTTTTCTTGAGGAGGGACCTTTTATAACTATAAACAGTGATATCATTACAGATCTTGAAATTAATAAGGTTATTAATTTTCACAAAAATAATAATTCAAAGTTAACATTAGTGGTTCGTCAAGATATATCCCCGGAACAGTATGACTCAATCGAAATTTGTAAAAATGGACGTATTGCCCATTTTATCGGGGCATCCTCTATGAACATTCCAAAAAAAACCACTAGAGTTATGTTTACGGGGATACAAATTATGGAACCTGATATTTTTGAACGCATTCCTGAAGGTCAGTTTTGCGGAACAACAGAAGATATATTTCCACAAATGATTCAAGATGGCGTTCCAATTTATGGGTACCTCCACGAAGGATATTGGAAAGATATGGGAAACCGCGAAAGTTACATACAAGTTAATACCGATGCTCTTAATAAAATAATTACGCTAAAGGAAGCATCTACATACCAATCTAACAACCCATCTATTATTCCTCCAGCATTAGTTGGCCCTAATTGTCGTATTTCAAAAGACTCTAAAATAGGACCTCACTCGGTTATTGGGCCAAACTGTATAGTAGAAAGTGGCGCGGTAATTGAGAGTAGTATTTTATGGGGAGGCGTCACTGTTGGTGCAGGTACTACCATCAAGCGTTCTGTAATTGCTCAAAATAAAACTATTGGTGGCGGTGCAAATATCGACGACCAATCGATAATCTAATTAAAAAAACCCGCAAAGAAACCAAAGGGCTCTAAGCGGGTTTTTAGTGTACTAGACAAAAATTAATTATAAAGTTTTATGATTTTTAAGTTTCATAAACGCAGCTTCGACTGTACCACTCTCAGCATTTATAATTCGACGGTACTCAGGTAAGTCAAAACTACCCACCTGCGTAAATGTATCAGTATAACTTTCTACATCTTTAATCGACCCATCTTCAGGATTGAAATAATATACAGTGTACTTATGAGTAAGAAACTTACCCTCAGAATTCTTTACACTTTCTTCCACATTAATAGTAAAAGACATGCGAGGCGTCTTACGATTGATCTGCTGAATTCTTCCATCTTTAATGCGATAAAAAGATTTCATTCCATCGCCACCCATAGTTACTGCTCTGCCTTGTGGGTGTGAACCATCATCTGCGAATGCTAGTTTATACTTTCCATCTGACTCCTCAAATGAACGGGGTCCTCTATGCATAGCAATAGAAGCCATATTTTCAGTTAAAAAATTCTTATGTTTTTCGCTTTGCATGGAATGTTCTATATCTTTGGAGTTCTTTACTGTAATCGTTCCTGACTCTTCATTGCCATTAATATTTACAGTAACATCTGCTGTAAACCCTTTAAAATCAGATGACCAGCGAGCTGTATTACCGAACACTTCTCTAAGAGCTTCCCTTGCTTTAGGATCATCTTTCTGTTCTGTTACGACATCTTCTTCTTTTTCATATGTTGCCATCAATTATCTCCTTTTTAGAAATGCTCACTTTATCTCATAAGCACAAATACTATTGCGCTTACCAAGTCTTACTATTTAATAACTAATTTTAAAAATAGGCAGGTATTTAAATATCAGTGTTTATAAAAATTTTCACCACAATTCAGTAAAAAATTTCAATTTTTGCTTTTTTTCTCAGACTAGCAATATAATCCGAAACTCGATCCCGAGCACCTTCCATGAATAAATGTTCTTGAATAGCTTCTTTCATGTCAGTAAAGGGTGCATACTCACCTGATTTGGTCTCAGTTAGTTTAATTAAATGAAATCCAAATTTTGTTTCAACTATATCTGAAATCCCCCCGACTTCTAGTTTAGCAACTGCATCCGTAAATGCTTTTTCTACTGCCTCAGCATAAAAAAAACCTAAATCACCCCCATTCCCAGAGGTAGACTCATCATGGGAGTATTTTTTTGCTAACTCCGCTATACCTACTCCATTTTTTAATTCTTTCTGAATTTCTAATATTTTTTCTCTCGCTTTTTTTCTAAGCTCTTCTTTTCTTTTTTGCAAGTCCTCTATTTTACTACTTTTAATCAATTTTGGAGGAAAAGGCATTATAAGAACATGACTAGCTCTATAAGCCATAGGTCTACGAAAATTTTCTTTGTTATCATTATAATATTTTTCAACTAGAGCATCGTTAATACCAATCATACCCTTAACCTGCTGCTTTAAAATGATTTGTGCCTGAGAATCAACTTCAATGGATTTTTTTAAGTCTTCTTCTGTGATATCTCTTTCTGTAAGTGCCTCTTTAAAATCATTTTCATTTTTATAGGCAGACTTTAATGCCTGCAATTCTGTTTCTACAAATTTTGGATCCGCTATCAAATTAAGCTTCTGTCCTTCTTGAAACATTAACTCCCGAACTACTTCTTTGTCGATAACTTTACGAATAACTTTATCTTTTTGCCCAGATGTCATTGGGGCCTGCGCCTTTTTTAAAACTTGTATAAACTGAAACTTGATATGTTTGGCTGTAATATCACTTCCGTTTACACGTGCAACCACATCAGGAATTGGTGGAACCTGGCTAATACTTGCAGGTAGCCCCTGAGCATCCCCTAATAAGCTAACGAGTAGAATCCCTAGCGCAGCAAATAAAACAAACTTCTTTTTAGCACACATGAAATTACTCCAAAAATCTGTTAAAAGGTAATATTGTGTCATTAATTTGAGGGATAATATGACTAGATTAACACTCCTTTATAGGAGTTGCAAATCCATGCATCTACCACTTCAAGTCTATAGAAATTAAATCCAAGCCCTACTTTTAATTGATAATGAATTCTTTTTTTACTTCTTCTAGATTTATACCTTATTTCTGTCTTTTTATTTCAGGAGCAGCCAGCCTGGTATATGAACTTATTTGGATTCGACAATTAGCGTTGCTATTTGGTGGAACGTTATATGCGATTAGTGCAGTGTTATGCGCTTTTATGGCTGGTTTAGCATTAGGGTCTTGGATTATTGGCAAATTTATTAACTTTCAGAACACAAAGAAAAAACCAGTTAACTCAATTTTACTTTACGGGTTGATTGAGGGAGTAATAGGGATTTATGCTTTTTTATTTCCCTATGGGCTTGAATTTATTGCTATTTGGTATTCACCACTAGTAAGTGAATCACTCGTAATGGGCTCTCAGCTTCACTGGATAGAATTTTCCCTTAGTACTGCACTCATGCTTCCAGCTACCATATGCATGGGAGCAACTCTTCCTCTTATTGGTAGTTGGTCCATTGGCAAGGATAACGATCGTATTCTCTCCGATGTTTCGATTCTTTATAGCCTCAACACATTCGGTGCAGTAGCGGGATGCCTCTTTACCCAAACAATAGCAATCAAATATTTTGGAGTTAGCGGAACCAATCTAACTGCCATTGGAATGAATATTTTGGTCTTTTTTCTCTGTGTAAATTTTAAAAAAAATAACACCACAAACTTAGTGGCAAAACGTAGAATCCAAATACAAATAAACCCCTATAAAGACGACCCTATTCAAAGTCGTTGGTTATCACTCGTCCTCATTTTAATGTTCATGTATTCAGGAATGGCCTCACTCGCGAGTGAAATATTATGGTCAAGGGTATTGGTATTCCCCATGGGAACAACACTCTACGCATTTGCCCTTATTCTCTCCACATTTCTTTTTGGGATTGCCCTAGGAAGTGTTTTATCCGAAAAACTAATTGGAAACTCCCATCATATTCTAAAGTTTCTAATAATCCAACTGACGATAGCAATATCATGCATCGCAATGCTACCTATGTTTGAGAATTTACACGCATGGACATTACAAGTAGATCACCTATTCTATGATCTCGAAAATATCGCATTAAAAACTCTTGGCATAAAATCACTTTTTGCATTCGGATTAATGTTTATACCTACCCTTGGGTTTGGGCTCACTTTTCCGCTAGCAAATCGTATATATCTGAGTTTATTCGGAACAGTCAGTAAAACCCTTGGCAACATCTATGCTCTTAATACAATAGGAGCACTAATGGGGACAATACTTGCACCCTTCTTTTTTATTCCCCTGATGGGAATCCGCATGTCCCTATTTGCAATCTACTCCCTTTTGATCGTTCTTTGCTTTATAGCAATGGCAATTCATTTTAAGTTAAAAGGTAAATATATTGCCACTTCAGCAATATTCACAATATTCATAATCGGAGGGGGGTATGTTTGGTCTAATCCTAAAATAAATGCTAAACAACTTGGGAGTCATAATCTAGCAAGAACAGAAATAAACGTTCCAGAATCAGACCTAAAACTTTTAGAGTATAAAGAAGGAAACTTTTCAACTCTTAGCGTAATAGAAAACGAAAAATCTGGTGCACGGACTCTATATATGAATGGATTCAGCACGGCAACAGTTTCTGATTCAATTGGAGGAAGTTCATACATGCAAGCTATGGGGTTTGTCCCAATGGTATTACACCCTAACCCAAAAAAAGCAATGGTAATTTGTTTTGGAACAGGAAATACAACAGGCACCGTTTCCCTTTTCCCAGGAGTAAAAGTCGACAGCATAGAAATCGACAAAAACGTTTTATCATTGGCGCATCATTTTAAAAAATGGAATCAAAATGTTTTAGAAAAAAATAATGTCCAAACGATTATTCAGGATGGAAGAACCTTTACCCGTTGGACAAAAAATAAATACGATGTCATAACACTCGAACCCATGTCTCCAGTTCAAGCTGGAACTGTAAATCTTTATACGAAGGATTTTTATGAGTTGTCTGCAAATATATTAAATAAAAACGGTATTATGATGCAATGGTTGCCACTTCATTTAGTGGGACCTGAAGATGCACGATCCATCTTGAAAACTTTTCAGGAAGTTTTTCCTCACACATCAATATGGAATAGTTTTTTAACTAGAATAGTACTTGTAGTTGGCTCAAAAGAGGAATTTAAAATTGACAAGATAAGGTTTGAGGAACTAATGCGCTTACCTCAACTTAAAAAATCTGCTCAGCAAATCGGGATAAACTCATTTCTAGATTTTACAGATTTTTTTATAGCAAATGGATCGAGAGTTAATTCATTTGTCAAAAATGCCCAGATAATAACTGATGACCGCCCTATGCTCGAATTTTCTACAGTAGCTCTTTTACCTCCTCTAAAATGGCAAGTCGATGAAACCTTTATAAACCTATTAAAATATCGAGTTGGCAATCACCCTCAAATAAATGGGATACTCTCACCCGAAAAAAAACGTTGGAAAGAAAACTTTAATACCCGAACAGCTCAAAGAATATCTGTTTTTTCAAGACGATATAATGGACCCGGAAAACCTGACTTTGAGAGAAAAGATTATCCTAATGGACTTAACAAGGTGAAAGCATACCTAAGTATTCAAGGTGAAAAAATGATAAAACTTAATGATGCTCGATGGGAATAATCAAACCAACTCTCACTTTACTCTTTCACCCCAACTATTTCAAACAACTTACTCTAAAACAAGGTGTTGAAGATCTCTAAATATAAGAGCTTCTTTTATAGCAACCTGAGTCTCTTCGCTAATTCCATTTCCAAAGAGATCAAGATACTTGAGAGACGTAAGAG
>Ga0114997_10001719_pt1 | contig 17959 bp, 15 predicted proteins | sample ArcticOcean_MG_C_2_FD_87045 | JGI IMG/M metagenome (GOLD analysis project Ga0114997, IMG submission 87045) | Marine microbial communities from western Arctic Ocean - ArcticOcean_MG_CB4_136 | ecosystem: Environmental > Aquatic > Marine > Oceanic | place: Arctic Ocean: Canada Basin | collected...
AAAGATCCGACCCTTTCCCCACTCCTTTTGTTACTTTTTCTTATGACCTTGAAACAAGTGTAAAACACAATAATATTTTATGTGCTGCAGCAGTTATTGATAGGAATGGTGAAAGAACAATTCGAGAATATAGAGGTACTGAAAGAGAAATCATGGAAGGTCTAACAAGATTTGTTAGAGAGGAAGATCCAGATTTTATTACTGGATATAATATTGATAATTTTGATTTACCAAGAATGTTAGATAGATCAGAAGAAAATAGTTCGAATTCACTATCTGATCAGGCTGCAATGTTTGGTTGGGGCCGTTTACCTGCTACAAGAAATGAGGTTGGAGTCAAGACACAAGGTGATATATTTCCTAAAAGGCAAAACAACAGAGTATGGCGAATATATGGTCGTATACCCCTAGATGCTTGGTGGCAAGCTAGGCAAACACTGAGCCCTCAAAGAGAGTCTTTGAAATATGTGTCAAATTTACTTTGGCCAAATCAAGAAGATAAGCAAAAATTAGATGTTGATGCCAGTCAAATGGATATGGAATGGGCCAATAGGCCCGATGAAGTAATGGAATATTGTGTCAGAGATACAATATTACCACTAGATATTCTTGATAAATTAAAATCAATACCTCGTAAAGAAGCATTAGCCTCAGTATCATCTACAACTGTTGAAACAGCGTCGACTGGAACCACTAGTCAATGGATCGATTCTCTTGTTGTTAGATTAGCAGACAGAAACGGAGTTGCAATTCCAACAACCAATAGAACCTCTGGACGTAGGGAGCAAATCGCAGGGGGTTATGTGCATGAAGTCGAACCCGGAACTAAAAAGTGGGTTGCAGTTCTTGATTTCAAGTCCATGTACCCATCAATAATGATTTCTAATAATATTTGTTCAACCACATTAATTCGAGATTCTAACAAAGACCCTAATCATTACATTTCTCCAGTTACTGATACCCGTTATTTATCGAAAGAAGATAGAGTTGGGCTTGTCCCTCTATTGCTTCAAGGTCTAATGGATAGCCGAGACAAATACAAGAAAGCATATTCTCTAGCATTAGAGGCCGGTGATGAAGATGGAGCATTTCTGAATGATCAATTGCAGTATGCTGTAAAAATACTTATGAATTCATTTTATGGAGTATTTGCATCAAGTTTTTATCGATTCACTCATGAAAAATTAGGTGCTAGTATTACTGAATGGGCTAGGTATAACATTACTGAGATTATTTCTAATCTTGAAGAAGAAGGTTATGATGTGGTTTATTCAGACACTGATTCAATATTTGTTTGCACACGGACAGAAGAAAATACTCCTGCTAAAAAGCCATCAGGAGGTCCTGAACTATTGGCATGGGAATCTGCAAAAGATGAGACCATTAAACTTGGTGAGCAATTAGCTAATCAATTTACCAAAGAAGGTGCAGAGCTAGAATTTGAAACAGCCCTGTCTGCATTCTTTTCTCATGGAGCTAAGAAAAGATATGTTGGCAGAGTAATTTGGCCCCGTGAAGAATTATTAATACGTGGATATGAAGTTAGAAGGACAGATTCCTTTAGTATACTAAGTCAAACTATGACTGAAATGTTTGAATTAATTTTGGAAGGAGATGAAGAAGGTGCAATTGATTTGGCTAAATCAGTAATCACCGAAGTTCATCAAGGGAAAGTAGAAACTTCCGATTTAATAGTAAGTCGTTCGTGTAAAGGATCTTGGGATAAGAAATCAGGGAAATGGGTATTTGACAAGATTTATGCGAATCCAGATAGTCTCCCATATGTCCGTGCTGCTAAAGAAAGGATAAGTCGAGGGTTACAATTTACTCCTGGCATGAAAGTCGGTTATATCATTACTAATTCTAAATCAAGTCCTATGGGCATAAAGGCCTGGTTGGTCGATGAGATTGGTGGTGAACCTCCAAAACCAGATCCACAATATTACGTCAATAGGTTGGCGAAATCCCTTGGTAGAATTACTTCTGCACTGAAATTTGATGAGGCACAACTGAAAGATTATGCAAAGAATCCTTCCACTCAGAAGTCATTATTTGACTTTTGAGGCTATTACGCGGAGCCGTAGGTTTGATGATACACGGATATCACGCAAGGCATGATGACGCGCGTTCGTGGACTTGGATTTATCTTGGTTTTATTGATGATTAGTACCCCTCTAGCAGGTTGTTTAGATCAATTTAGTGGTAATAATGCCCCTTCTGCTACATTTTCACTAAATCCTAACTCAAATATTCGGTCAGGTGATGAAGTAACGTTCAATGCAGCGGGTTCAACTGATCCAGATGGTGACTCACTGACATTTTCATGGAATTTTGGAGATGGAAATACTGGTTCTGGGCTTACAACAACACATACTTTTAATCAGGATGGAGAATATTCAGTTAAATTAACAGTCAGTGATGGTTCATTGGAAACCACTACTAAGAAGACTGTGAATATCATCGATCCTTCTGCTAGAGAGCCTCAGGCAGAAATTAGTTCTGAGAAAGATGATGATTGTGATGGAGAAACTGCACCAGCTGGAAACTTTGTTTTAATTTGGGTTTGTGAAGAGGATAAAGAAATAAGCGATAAGAAAGTAGAGTTTACCACGAAAATCACTCTTGATGCTTCCGATTCATGGGCTGGATGTAACCCCGATGATTCAAATTGTTATGCTGAGGAATATCTTGTAGAATGGAATTGGGATCTAGATACTAGTTATGATTCAGATAATGATGGCGATTTAGAAAATGATATTGATGCCACTGGTGAAACGATTGAGTGGGAAAATTTACCCTCCAATGGAGAAGCAATCAGCGCAGGTGCATGGGAAGTTAGTTTAACAGTAGTAGACAATAATGGCTTAACCTCTTCAGAGAGTTCTAAGGTATATGTCAACTACCGTGGCGTTTGGTCAGATTTTGAAATTGATCGCCGCTTAGGGAATGAACCAATAATCATGTCTTGGGAGTATCCTTTGTCATACGATACTGAAACTGATGACAGAATTCGTTATCTTAGAATCAAGTTAATTTATCCTAAAGAAGATGATGGTGCAGGTGGCATTACTGTCGATTCTGAAAATATACTTGACATCTATATCTACAATAGTACTAATGATGAAGTTGCTAATACCTCTGCTATAGGTACTGACAATAGGGATGCAGGAGACTGTGATTCAGATGATCAATGTGTTTGGATGGTGATTAGTGGTTCAACTGTACGCGGAAAACTACCTGGTGAATGGACCGCAGATATACAAAATGAGAAAACTCATAACACAGAGATAAAACATTTCATTATAGAACTTCAATATCGATGAACTGCGGCGTTGTTTGTATCACTCAAGTAACCAATTAATATATTCATTGAGATGAATGGATTGAAATACGGCTCTACGGTCGGCGAGTCTACCTTAGGGGTGTATCAAATGGGTTCACAATGGGAAGATAGAAGCAAACCGCACTTGAATATAGTATTCGTTGGTCACGTTGACCATGGAAAATCGACAACAGTTGGGAGACTACTTTTAGATAGTGGTCATATCGAACAACACGTTATTGATAAGAATGAAAAACTCGCATCTGAGATGGGTAAGGCAGGTTTCGGTCTGGCTTATGTTATGGACGGATTAAAGGAAGAGCGTGAGCGTGGAATTACTATCGACGTTGCTCATAAAGAATTCTACACTCCAAATTATTACTTCACAGTTATTGACGCACCTGGTCACCGTGATTTCGTAAAGAACATGATCACTGGAACAAGCCAAGCAGATGCTGCTGTTCTTTGTGTTGCAGCTAACGATGGAGTAAACGCACAGACTAAGGAACACGCTTTCTTAGCACGTGTACTAGGAGTAAAACAACTAATCGTTAACATCAACAAGATGGACATTAGTGGAGTAGATTACTCAGAAGATAAATTCAACTCTGTTAAGACAGAAGTATCTAATCTATTGAAGATGGCTGGATTTAACCCAGCTGATGTTCCAATGATTGCAGGATCTTCTTTCTATGGAGAGAACATCTACAACAAGAGTGAGAATATGAATTGGTACAAGGGACCTACTCTGTTCGAAGCTATTGATAGTATTCAGATGCCTCCAAAACCAACATCTCGTCCACTAAGACTTCCTATTCAGGATGTTTACAAAATCAGCGGTATTGGAACCGTACCAGTAGGGAAAATCGAGACTGGTGTTCTAAACTCAGGTAAGACTGTAGTTTTCAACCCAAGTCAGAAATCTGCTGAGGTTAAGTCAATTGAGATGCACCACACTGTTCACGCTAAGGCTGAGCCTGGTGACAACGTTGGATTCAACGTACGTGGTCTTGCTGCAACTGATATCCGCCGTGGAGATGTTGCTGGATACCCAGAAAACGCACCTAGCTTCGTACGTCACGACGAAACATTCGTTGGACAAATCCAACTTATGGAGATACCAAAGGCAATTGGTGTAGGATACACACCCGTATTCCACTGCCATACTAGCCAAGTAGCAGTTAGATTCGTTGAACTATTAGAGAATTCAAAAACTAAGGAAGCAAACCCTCCGTTCCTAAAGACTGGAGATGCTGCTTTGATTCGTTTCGGTCCAACCAAGCCAATGGCTATTGAACAGATGGATAAATTCCCTGAACTTGCAAGATTCGCTATTCGTGACATGGGTAAAACCGTGGCTGCGGGTGTCTGCATGAAGATTGAGAAGAAAGCTTAGAATTATAGAAAGATTGGGTGAATAAAATGCCAGTCGTTACTACAATCAAGTTAACCGGTGACAATTACAAAGATGTAGATTTGGTATGTGCTACCATTAAAGCAATTTCAGATAAGTCTGGTGTTGCACTTCGTGGCCCTATACCTTTGCCTACTCGTAAATTAGTTGTACCATGCAGAAAAGCTCCAGATGGAGAAGGTGCAGAGACCTGGGATCACTGGGAAATGCGTTTTCACAAGCGTCTTCTTGAACTCGTAACTAACAGTTCAAAGGATGAGAAGGCATTGAAAGCAATCATGATGATTGAATATCCAGATTCAGTTACAATCGAGCTTTCACTTCGAAACCTTGGATGAAATTTGCATCCTACAAATCAGTTTTTGATTAAACTGTCGTGATATGCATTGTTTCTTGCATATACCCCCAAGACATAGTTCCTGCTTTTGTGAAACTAAAATTCTTAGTTGTAAATGTGTCTCCCCATTCAGGATGTTCATTTTCAAATAGAATTACTACTTTCGAACTCCCAAATCTTTCAGCGATATAGCACTCAGCATCTTGCCCATCTACAATGATTTTTAATTTCTGAAATTTCTTATCATTCATATTAGCAATTGGTATCATTTCTTCAGTTAACAGTTTTTGTGTAATTTTTGGCATTTTAAATCCTCGAATTAATGGAGTCAGAGGTTTCGTATAAACCCCTTCAGAAATGATGATATAGTCAACAAAAACTATTTTCACAAAAACTCGGTATATTATTCATGGACTTTTCTTTCAAGGTGTTCCTTTTTTCCGAGAAGTAATTCGTTCTTGCTTATCTTTTCTTTCTAGATTTCTCTTTTTCGCAAGAACTCTTCCATCACGGAATTTTTGTTTAGCAACAACTCTTGCTTCACGAGATTTTTGTTTGGCAGGTTTTCCTTCTGATGGCTGATTTAATCCTGTAAAATTTCCTCCTTGCATTTTTGAGGCGGATTCTACAGTTTTATTATGGCAACTGTTACAAAGTTCAATCTTGTTATTAGGATTTGAAAACAATTCTTTTTGACTATTTTGAGAAGGACTATTGGTAATTATTTGATGCCAATTAGTTTCACCTTTCTTTTGGCAAATCGTGCAAATATTATTTTTTCTATCTAATGCCATATTATCATCTCATCAATTATAAATATTCAAAGTGCTGCTTCATCTCTTGCTAAACTGCCCATTGGATCCCAAGCAGGTAATACGACAGGTGTTGTATTAAGCCCATTTTTCATCTTATCATTAAGATAACTTGTTGGTGCTGCAATTTCAAACATATGTTCATCATACCAAGAATCATTCATTGTATAGAATCCTTTTTCACCGCTTCCTTTAGCACCCCAAGAATTCTCTACTCTCCATCTTCGTGGGACTCCATCAATTACATCTACTCCAGTGAAAAGCATAGCATGAGTCATCATTGTTTGGCTATATCTTAGACGATTTGCCTTATCCATTCCAAATTCAGCACCATATAATGCTGCAAAATCAAATAATTTAGCGTCCCATAGACCTCTCTTCCTATGCATTTGCTTACCTACATCACAACCCATCCATACCGGTAATCCATCCTCTAGTAATTTCTGTGTGACATCTTTCATTTCCTGGCTTGGAACGTTTAGATAGACTACAGGTGGACCTCCTGCCACATTTTGTAGATAGTCTACTGTGTAAGTTTGGTAATACTCATTTCTTGGGTCATTGACAATACAAACATAATCTTCCCAATCCATATCTACATATTCTTCAGCAAATTCTTGCGGAGTCATACTTCCTTTTCTATGGAAGTCCCCATCTTTATCTTCCCACTGCCAATCAAATTCCTCTGGAGGAGTTCCTAAATGAATACACAATATTTTCCAAATATCTCCGACTCTCTTATCTTTATGAGCTCGAGCTTCTTCTTTTGATCCACCATTATCAAGAATCTCTCGTAATTCACTTGCCCCACTTCTTAGGATATCTTTCAATATAGCATTCATCCATCTTGTGCTTGATGATGAGATACTTTCTGGATAAGCAGATTTTGGTACTAATCCATGTTTACGGATCAGGTTCATTGCCATATTCCACTGTCCACCATCTCCTATCGGGTCTCCAAGAAGGAATCCAATTGTTCGATCATCTAATGGTCTATCTGCTGTATCAATAATTGCCTCAAAGAAATGATTCCCCCTCTCAAATTTATCCCAGAAATGAATATGCGATTGACTAAATTCAAAATCTTTAACATTTAATTTTTTCATTGTTCCAGGTCTGAATAAATTCAATGTTGCGAATAACCAACATCTTCCACTACTTTTCTGATTTGTAACCTTCCAGTCATCTAATTTTATAGAAAATGTCGAGTCAATATTTTGCACTAAATCTCTATTTAATGCGATATCTAATAGATTTCCATTGGTTACTGCATTCTGTGCAACCTTTGCTGCAGGGTCATTTGAAAAATCAGATCTTAATTGTTTTAGCTGTTTATTTGTTACTGATTCTGCCATTGGCTCACCTTCGGTAGAGTATACCCTATATTGACGACTCTAAGTTATTGCTTCTCTATATTTCTGCAGATTCTGCGAATCCAGCAGCAATTAATGTATCCGCCATAAGTGATGAAAAGTTCGCAACTTCCCCTGCTGTAAGCTCAATAGAGGTGCCATCCTCATCAATAATGGGATCCATTAAATCCTGTAAAATCCTAATTCTCTTCATATCTGAGCCCGCTTTCTCAGAGGGAGTTGTATTCAATGAAGTCGATGAGATTGCTCCCGTGGCTCTTTCTGGGAATTCATCCATTTGACGTATTCGATCTTCTTCATCAAATTCAGGGTCATCCCATATCTCTTCAGATCGTTTTGGAGCCGAAGCTACTACCTGAGTAGTCGCAACTTCATCTTCATCAGAATCATTGAACTCAGTAAGAGCTACATTACCCCCAAGTTCTGGTTGCTTGAATGCCATTGGCTTTCCTCCATGAAGCATACTATTCCAAGAAACATCATGTTTGTATTTCTCGACTAAGCGTTCAACACTTGTGTAGTAGATTCTTTCTGCAGGGTCATGTTTTTGCCAATTCAGAGGAGGTACTCGAATTTCGTTTGTATTTCCATTAGGTCCTTTGATTAGATGTGTCAAGATTGCATGTTGAGTAAATGCATTCATTCTCATTCTTGTTAAATCTGAGACGGATGTTCTTGCAACTCCGAGTCTACGGGATTGAAGTTGTGTTTTGGCATTCATCCCTTCATTTCCTATTGTTTCTGATAATTCATTTTCTAGATGAGAAAGCAATTGATGGATTGATGGCCAGAAATTTCTCAAGGCGATCTCAACAGGGACATTTTGACTTGCTTTTTGTTGTCTTGTGAATTCAAAAAGAGCTTTTTCGACTGTAATTAGCTGTTGCTTTGATAGTCTTGATGAAGCGACTTCGTCAATCATATGAGCAACCTGTATGACGGCAGAGAGAGGAAGGCCATGAATGATTCCTTTGTATATCTCCTTTCACGTCTCTTCATCCGTCGGACTCAATAAGAAAAAACATCTCGGAGGGCCGCAGGTGTACCCGAGTGGTCAAAGGGGTCGGGCTCAAGTTCCGATGTGTAGAACTTCGCAGGTTCGAATCCTGCCTCCTGCACCATCTTCTACTTACGAGACATAATAAATTGCTGAAGGAATTCAATAGTTCCCAAAGTTCCTTTATTTTTGGTTGAATAATCTGCTGCTTCTTTGACTCCTTCAAATTCATCATTTACAGCAACTGCGAAGCCACACATCTCAAACATTGGAATATCATTTGATGCATCTCCGATTGCAATGACTTTTTTTGGATCAATACCTCTTTGCTCAAATGCAACTTTCAATCCACTTGCTTTGTTAAGTTCTTTTTCAGTTATATGTACAGCAAATCCAGTAGGGACTACCCGTAGGTCTGGCCATCGAGATTCTTTGAGAGCATCTTTCATTTTTTCATAATTCTCAGTATCAAGTAGACACCATTCAGTCTCTCTCCAACGATTCGTTTCAATTCCTTCAGGATCTAAACCATCTATTTGTGTAGCTAACCATTTCGCAGCATCTCTTGCTCTTGACCCATCTGCTAGGCATCTAATAGGAAACCCTTCTTTACTATCCCAAACCATACCGCCATTTTCACCTATTACAAATCCTGATACTGCAAGAGCCTGTTGTATTGGTGTAACATTTGGTAAAGTTCTTCCCGAAGCTAGTGATACTACAATTCCCATATTCTCAATTTCTCTAACCAATGGAATTAATTCTGGTTGAAATCCATCTAGATCTAGTAGTGTACCATCTATATCGAAGACAATCATCTCCCAATCATCTCCCTCAGGTATTTTCTCCATGCACCTGCGTGAAGGTTCTATTTCATCATCTCATCGCTCAGACTTTATCTAGTCAGATTCAAGCATGAGCTCCTTGTCGCAGTATCATGGATGAAGAGGAGTTTCTTCTTCTTGATGAGGACGAAGAGTCCGAATCAACTATTTCTTCTATTAAATCGAACCCAGAAAAATCCATTAATTCTGATGCTAGAGGCATAATTTCGAATATTTCTAGGACTATGGGTGATAGTTTATCACAACTCCCTATGAAAATTAAACAGTCATCAGATATGAAAAAAAATCTTCAAGAAAGAAAGGATAACATGAAATCATTTGCAAGCAGTGCTAATTCAATATTAGATGCAGATTTAGTTGTTGATGGTATTTATGATATTGAATGGGATATCAATGGTATGGATTGTGCAGATTGCGCAATGAAAGCAACAAAAGCGGTGAATAGATTACCTGGTGTTGATGGTGTTAAAGTATCAGTTACGGAAGGTACCGTTAAATTTAGTTTAGATTTAGCAAAAGGAAAAGTATCTCGAGCTAATTCAGTTTTAGAGAGTTTAGGGCATAATCCTCTTATTATTTGGCAGTCAGTATTCGGGATTACTCCCGGAGGGGCAGCTAGTAACCTTGGGATTGATCGTAAATCTCTTAGAACAGCGCTACTTGATGTTCCCGGAGTAATCAATGTAAGGTTTGAAGATGGAAAAATCGAATTACAGAAGATAACTTATAATTCTATGAAAATGAAGGAAATTTCTGATGAAAGATTGCATCAATTACTTGGTGACAATTTGAAACTTCAGAAATCTACGACTTCAAAACTTAGGCCAGATCAAGTACAACTTCTCTCTGCATTCTTTACAATCCCTCTCATTTTAGGTGTATTTGCAATCAATCAATTAGATTCAATTCCTGATTTTACTGCCTTGTTACTTTCTTTAATAGGTATCTCATTTGCTGGCTTCCCCATGTTTAAAGCTGCAATATCAAGTATTCAAAATAGAGTTCTTGGTTTCCAAGTTTTAACTTCTTTAGCAGTGATTGGAGCCATGATAATGGGGGAATACCCTGAGGCCCTTATTGTTACAGGATTAGTTGCATTTGCATCTCATCTAGAAGAAAGCGCTCTCGTAAGAGCTAGAAATGCAATGCAAGGAGGTCTTGATCGGCTTCCTCGATTAGCCAGACTTTCTTCTGTTAGTGAAGATAGCTGTTGTGATGACGACCATTGTGGACCTGATGTCAAGGAGAATGATTCTGAGGAGGAATGGATTCCAATTGAAGCTTTAGATATTGGAGATATTGTTGAGATTAGATCAGGTGAAGTTGTACCTGTTGATGGTGTAATAATTGATGGAAGTGGGTCAATTGACCGTGCTCCATTAACGGGCGAACCAATACCAATTAGCATTACTATAGGTGATCGTGTTGAAGCAGGTTTAGTCTTAGTTCGTGGACCAATTGTAGTTAGTTGTGAAGCAACTGGTGATTCTACTCGTCTAGCAAGTTTGATTGATTTAGTTCGTCACTACCGTGATCAACCAACTCGTACTCAATCAACAATTGAGCGATTCACTGCAGTTTGGGTTCCGTTTGTCTTGATTGGTTCACTTCTCTACGGGATTCTGACGAAAGATTTCGTCACGACTCTGGTGCTATGGGTAGTATCTTGCCCTTGCTCTTTGTTATTGGCGGCTCCTGTTCCGCATGCGACTGCGCTCTCTTCTGCCTCTGCCTCTGGACTTATTGCAAGAGGAGGTGATGTTCTTGAGTCGGCTGCATCTATAGAACTCGTATTACTAGATAAAACTGGAACTTTAACAACTGGACATCCAAAAATTGGTGATTTTGTTTGTGCTAGCGGACAGAAGGAAGAGAATATTCTAGGTATAGTTTCAGCTTTAGAACAGCGCTCAAATCACCCATATGCTAAAGCAATAATTTCGTTAGCAAAAGAGTCTGATGTAAAACCAAAAAAAGTCACTGAGATTAGCGATGGCGATGCTGGTGTCTCTGGTAAATTAAGTGGTAAAGAAATAATATTTGGTAGAGCAGATTGGTTGATTTCTCAAGGTGTTGTAATTTCTGATGATATTCAAGAAGTCTTAGATAGCTCTCGTAAGAAAGGCCACGGAGTTAGTGTTCTATCTCTCGATGGTAAATCGGTAGCAGCATTTTCTTTTGTTCATGATGACGCTCGTGAAGGGGTCAAGGAAATGGTACAAATGCTCCAAGAACAAGGAATTATAGTTGAGATTCTTAGTGGAGATGAGCAGTCATCAGTAGAGGCTTTTGCTACTCAATTAGGCATTGATCCTTCCATCTGTAGAGGTAATGTAGATCCTGAAGGAAAGGCAAAATGGGTTGAAGAACGAAGTAAAGCTCGACGTACTTTGATGGCAGGAGACGGATTCAATGATGCAGGTGCTTTGGCCGCAGCAAATATTGGTATTGCAGTCGGTAGTGGTGATCAGGTAAATCTTGAAGCAGCAGATGTATTGATACCTGGTGATGACCCAAGAGCAATAGTGAGATTATTACAACTTGCAAAGAAAACAAAAATGATTGTTAATATCAATATCGCAATATCTGTAGTTGTAACATTAATTCTCGTATTAACGACTTTAGCAGGATTCAATACAAGTATTGCAGCAGGAATTGCGATTCATGAAGCCAGCGTATTTTTGATAATAATAAACGGTATGTTTGTGTCTACTAATGACACTGGAAGAACTACTGTATTAGTGGATCTAATGAAAGGCTTGGTCAATGACCTGAAAGAAGCATTTGAGGTGCTATTTGGGGCTAATAATACGACCGCTTGATAAATAATAGGGGGTAGCGAAGGACATGGCAGATTCAGCAGAGGTAGAGTCGAAACATGTAGCACCTTTGGCAGAATGTGCTCATTGCAACCATATGTTGCCGCCAGGACTTGGCGAAATACAATGTGAAATTTGTGAAGCAATTTGCAAAGTATCTCACCAACCAACAATTGATGCATTAATCGAAGAATCGGTACCATGTCCACATTGTAATATGATACTTGTAGCGGATACAGATGAGAGGCCGGTTGGCATTACATGCAGTGGTTGTACAGGCGTTTTTACTCTGACTGCAAAGGTTATCAAAGTTGAAATTGAATGTCCTGGCTGTGAAAGAAAATTACGTATTAGACCTCGTCCTGGAACTCGTCAACTCGATTGTCCTGCTTGTGATTCAGCATTCAATGTCACATTCTGATATACCTAATAAATCAGTTTGAGCCACCCCTAGTTACTCATGAAACAGGGATTATTCGCAGAATTACACCCAACGTTCTCATATACTCAAGAAATACCGTAATGATGGGGATGGGTACCCATGAGTGAAAGCAAGTCAACAAACGGGAATGATACCGAAGGTATCGATGAACTGTCTAGCCTTCGTGCTCAACATGTTCTTTCTGCGTCATCTACTATGGATTCTGTTGCCCGAGCTCGTGATAGGCTTGATGAAGAATCTAAACTTAGATCAAGTATTCGTAGAGAGCGAAGAATGCGTATTGCTGAAATGACTGAGAGAGTTTCAGGAATGCATGGTGCTATAAGAAAAGCAAATGAAATTCTCTTTGAAGAACAACTCCAAAATATTGAAGCAGATCTTAGAGCAGGTCTTGAAGAAGAAATGGAACGTCTCGAAACTGAGGCATTGGAAAGAGAGGAAAGACTTCTTCGAGAAGAAATGCTTCATAGACTTCGACGTGAAGAAAATCGATTAAGAGAACAATTAGATTTAGAGAGAGATAGACGTATTGAAGCTCATACATCTAAATTACGAACTAGGCTCAAGAGTGAGATGGAAGTTGAACTTACTCGAAGACAGGCTTTCTTGAATGAGAGGTTAGAGTTAGAAGCTAATCAAGATCTTGAGAGAATGGAACGAAGAGTTGAGATGGATTTACGTGAAGTTATGGAATCTCAAGTCCATAGAAAGGCTGAATCTTACCGTTTAGATCAAGAGATTCAGATGAGAGAAAGGCTCGCAGAAGCACGAAAAGTCAGAGAATCTGAACTTGATAAGCAACTAAAGAGTGAAAGGACTTCATTAGAAAAAGATATGTTGACAGATGTTGATGTTAGAACTAAATCTCTTGAAGAAGAAGCCGAACAAAATGCGCTATCAGATTTAGATAGAAGATTTAGGTCGGAAAGAAAAACTATGGAAGTTGCTCTTTCTCTACGACGTCAAGAATTAGCATTAGAAAGTGAAGTTGAGATGGAGCAACGTGTCGCTACTTTCGCTAAAGAAAGGGAAACTGAATTATTAACTACATTGGAAGAACAATTTTCGAAAAGAACTGATATTTCTAAGAAAGAAGTTCATGAAATAATGAAATCTCTTGAATCACAGTTGAAAGTGAAATGGGAGAAAATCCTATTGGATGCTAAGCATTCCACCCTTGAAAGAGTCGGTGGAAACTAATTTCCAATAATTTTCTGAATTCTTAAATCCGCTTCTTTAGCAAAGTCCCAAAGATTTTGACTTGCCGGATTTGACTTATTTGGATTTTTAGCAATTACAATTGGTGCGCCTTCTAGTGGTGATTCTGCTATAGAAATAGAACGTGCAATTTGAGTTATGAAAACTCGATCTCCAAAATGTTTCCTTGCCTGTTCTGCTACTTTCTCACATAATTTACTTCTTGATTGGACCATTGTCAATAGAATTCCAAATAATTTCAGATCGGGATTAACTGCTTTCTGAATATTTTGAATTGTATTCATCAGTTGCCCCATTCCTTCTAATGCATAGAATTCAGCTTGTATAGGAATGAGTACCCATTGCGCCGCAGTAAGGGCGTTTGTAGTCAATAAACCAAGTGAAGCTGGTGTATCAATGATAATCACATCAAAGTGATCTTGAGCTTGAATTAAGACAGACTTCAATCGTGCTTCTCTTCCAAATCTCGTAGCTAAATCAATTTCTACTCCTGAAAGATCTAGATCTGCTGGTAATATCCACAAATTATTGATAGCAATCTCTTTTGGTGGTCCACGCTTTTTCTCAGGATTATGTTTTCTCCAAGACTTCTTCATAGATTGAGTAAGATTACCCGGACCTAATAGGCATTGATTGAGGCTAACTTGAGTCCCATCAATACCTCCTTTGAATAATTCATTCATAGTAGGGCCGAGCGCTCTTTTATCGATTCCAAATGTAGTTGCTACATTCCCCTTTGGATCTAAATCAACAAGTAAAACTCGTCGAGATTTTATTCCCATCTCGGTATTACCAGTAGCTAAAGCTGCAGCTAGATTAACTGCGGTAGTTGTCTTTGAACAACCACCTTTATGGTTAACAACTGCAATTACAATTGGCCCCGCCATATGTTCCACCGATGGGCTGTGATAGCAGGAGGTGTTCAATCCTGTTGGCTAAATTCACTGAATAACAGGTACTGGGACTTCTGAGAGAATTTTTCTCATCAAGTGTTGGCCAGTTACTCCACGAATTTTAGATTCTGGCTTCAATACGATTCTGTGGCTTACAACTTGTAGTGCAACATTCTTGATATCGTCAGGAATCACGTAGTCTCTTCCATCAATAGCAGCGCTTGCACGGCTAGTCTTGAATAGTGATTGACTAGCACGAGGTGAAGCACCAGTGATTACTCTGTGATCTTCACGCGTACGGTGAACTAGTTCAACAATGTAAGACATGATTGCAGGATCTACGTGCACTGTTTCGAGTGCTTTTTGCATTGCAACAACTTTCTTTGGTGAAGTGATTTGTTCAGTATCGTGATCATCCTTTCCTCGAAGTTTTCTACGTTGTAGAATAGCTTTCTCTTCTTGTCTGTTAGGGTATCCCATTGACATCTTCATCAAGAAACGGTCCATCTGTGCTTCTGGTAGAGGGTATGTTCCTTCTTGTTCAATTGGGTTTTGTGTAGCCATTGTAATGAATGGAGCAGGTAACTTGTGAGTAATACCCTCAATTGTTACTTGCTTTTCTTCCATAGCTTCCAGTAAAGCCGATTGACTCTTAGGTGGAGCACGATTAATCTCGTCAGCTAGAAGTACGTTTGTGAATAGGGGACCAGGGCGTAGTTTGAATTCACCAGCTTGTTGGTCATACATGTATGTCCCCATGATATCTGCAGGCAGAAGATCCGGAGTAAATTGTACACGCTTGAATTTACATCCAAGTGCATTAGCGAATGTATTTGCCATCAAAGTTTTAGCTAATCCAGGGAAATCCTCAATCAGCATATTTCCATTTGAAAGTATACCTACTTGCACTCTTCTGAGATTTTCTTGCTTACCAATAATTACCTTGGAAACTTCATTCATTAGTGCATTTGATATTTGCGAAACCGTCTGAATAAGTTCTCGGGACTTCGGGTCACTGGCTGCCATAGTCATCTTTCAACACCTTCTAACATCTACCTGCCCCGTTTTTTAATACTAAAGGGTTGGGTGTCTATGAACTAGTTCTGCATCGTATTTTCAACGTCCCCAGAAGTGGTCGTCTTTACGGTGAATCTCTATTAATTCCTCTAAAACCTCTTCTTCTGCCGCCGAAAGGTCCATTTTTCTCAGCTTTTTTGCATGAGATGCTGGTATGTCAACTAACATGATATCATTCTCTTCAATTTGTCTTCCTACAGTTACTCCATCAATTGAAATTGCTATCTCCGCTCCTTGCAATGCTTCCTTTTGTGAATCTTGTCCTAAACGTATGGATTTTATTCGTCCTATTCTTACTCCATCTTTGAGTAAGTGTTGTCCAACATGTATTCTTCCTGCTACCACTCTTACACCAATCACTGCTGGTTTACTGGCACGGAATGTATGGTCGGGTAGGAACTTGATTCTTCCAGGATATACTACGACTTCTCTGGATTCTTCTTCAAGTTCTTTTGTTCTCATTTCTACCCATTCTTCTCTCTCTTCAAGAATACGATAGATGATATCGGAACTAATATATTTCACTCCATTTTCAGATTTATCAATTTCAGCTTGTGCATCTGCTAGAACATCTGTTGCAAATGCCATAATTATTCGATGTAATGGGTCTTTTGCATTTTCTGCAGATCTAACATCCCGACGATTTACTTTGCCGATTGACGCTTGACGAATTGGTAAGTCTAATTCTTTCAGTTCCTTTGCTAATGCTTCTAGGCCACCAACGGTATCTGCTTTGATGGTCACACCTTCTTCATCCAACTTGATGGAAAGATTAGCCTCGTTATTTGCGGCATTAAGGGCATTCTCACGCTCTTCATCAGTATTTACGACTCTTAGTGTAGTTCCTGCAAGAACACCGTCAATATCGGGTGCTGAGACTTTCAAACCAGATGCAGCATGAGCAACATCAGAATTATCCCATCTGTCTCCAGCGTCTCTCATCTCTGACATTCCCCTTGGAGAAAACATTCCACGAACACGTCTGGATATTCCACCCTCTTGTGTGACTAATACAATTTCATCTCCTTTGTGTATAGAACCTCGATATAGAATTACATCCAAAGTTTTTCCAAGTCCCCGCTCTTCTTTCATTTCAAGGACCGTACCTTCTCCAGAACCGTCAATATCGGTTAATTTGTCTCCGAGGAATCTTTCAGCCATACCAATAACTACTGCTAGTAAATCTTGAATCCCTTCACCTTTTTTTGCAGAAATAGGTACTAGTGCTATTTCTTTAGTGAAATCCTTAATTTTATCATAGCGTTCAATATTAAATCCATGTTCTGCAAAAGAACCTACAAGTTTCCAGTATTTTTGGTCAAAAAATCCGATTGTATCCTTTGTCTGATCTCTCAATGAAAGAGCCATAGGTCTGTCTCTCACTGCTTGCCAACCATGAATACGATCAACTTTATTCGCAGCAATTACAAATGGTGTTTTTGAATTCTTTAGAATACGAATAGATTCAATTGTTTGTGGCATACAACCATCATGAATATCAACCATTAAGATTGCAACATCTGCTAAAGAACCGCCACGTGAACGTAGAGTTGAGAATGAATGATGACCTGGTGTGTCAATGAATAATAGACCTGGTGAATCAAATGATTTTCCGCCCATTAATGGAGAACATAATTCATTTAGTAAATCCGCAGGAACTTCTGTAGCTCCAATATGCTGAGTTATTCCGCCAGCCTCACGATCCATTACAGATGCTTGTCTACCTGAACCAAGTGATCGAATATGGTCTAGTAGGCTAGTTTTACCGTGATCTACGTGGCCTAATACTGAAACAATTGGTTGTCTGCGGTTTTCCATTCAGACCACCTCATATTTCTTCCTCAATTAGTTTAATTGTTTTATTCGTAGATCTGTGATTCAGCATCAAGTACCCAGTCGCATAGTCCGTCTGGGAACCAAAGACCTAGTTCGAAAGAAGCAGTATCTTCTCCATCGCTACCGTGAATGATGTTGTGACCGATATCCATAGCCCAATCTCCACGGATAGTTCCAGGTGCTGCGTCTCTTCCATTAGTAGGTCCAATGATGTTACGTGCAACAGATATAGCGTCTACACCAGTCCAAGCCATTGCTACAACAGGCCCAGAAGTAATGAATTGGATAAGTCCAGGATAGAATGGACGTTCTGAATGAACAGCGTAGTGAGTTTCTGCTAATTCCATTGAAGGAGTTAGTTGACGAAGACCAACCATACGTAATCCCTTACGTTCGAATCTATTGATTATCTCACCAACAAGTCCTCTTTGGACACCATCAGGTTTGATCATAATGTAGGTTGTTTGCATGTCTGCCATGATTCGGCCGACTAACCCTCCCTATTTCAATCAAAGGGATAATTATCAAATTAAATTATTACTATGCATTATTAACTACAATTACTTGAAATAGT
>Ga0114997_10001720_pt1 | contig 17959 bp, 13 predicted proteins | sample ArcticOcean_MG_C_2_FD_87045 | JGI IMG/M metagenome (GOLD analysis project Ga0114997, IMG submission 87045) | Marine microbial communities from western Arctic Ocean - ArcticOcean_MG_CB4_136 | ecosystem: Environmental > Aquatic > Marine > Oceanic | place: Arctic Ocean: Canada Basin | collected...
GCGGTTGACCGCGCTTTGGTCTTCTTCTTCTTCTCGAACAATACTGTTCTCGTCCGTAGTAGCATCGAAAGACGACGACGACGACGAGTTCGTTGGAAAATGCATCGTGCGTTTTCCTCCTCCTTTTCGGGAACGACATCGACGCAACAACGTTGGCGGCGAGGAGGTAAACGACCCCATCGACGACGAAGAAAAGACCGTCGTCGTCATCCTCGGAGTCTCTCTTTCTCTTTTGCCGTTGTTTACTGCGCAGAGTTTTGCGGAGAGTCTTGTTGTGGGAACAACAACAACAACGTTTCGGTCTCGCGAGATAAAAAACCCAAACAAACAAAAAAAAACGGTTTTTCGTCAAAAAGCGGAACACATCTCGATTCCCGCGAGGAGCATTGGATACTCCACCACGCGAAGCTGGAATACCATCACTCGCGCGCGAAACGTATCGTTTGATTGTATTCGTGCGCGGATTTTTCGGAGAAGAAGACAAAGAAACAGAGAAAAGGAAGTTTTAAGCGGGAACAACATATTCGACAACGTATCAAATCAGATAATCTTTTCGTCGGGTACATTTTCTCGCGCGGAAATATCTGCTTTTTGTGCGCCCGAGAGGACCGAGAACGTCGCAACAACAGGCGCAGTACGCAAAGAAATACATTCGAGACCCAAAAAAGAATTTAGGCAAGGATTTATACATTCGCGCCCGCGCTCGAGCATCGAAGAAGAAGAAGACAAAGAGAACGCACATTTAGTCGGTTAAAGAAGTCGAAGAGGAGAAGTCCAACAAAATCCAAAATGCCGCTCCGAACGCTTCTTCAAGGCACGAATAGCGGAGGAGATAAAAGCGACGATAACACGTACGCGGACGTGTGCGACGAGTTGTTAGCGTCCGGGGCACTCTCACCGGTAGACGACGATATTTTGTTGGAGGACCCTTTGGAGAGAGGTCGGTCTCGAGATGAGCTCGCAGAGTTCATCGAGGCGGAGATTTATAACAACAATCAGCAGAACAACAACAACGACAACGCGCATAAAAGAAGCGCAGAGGCACGCACTAGCATCGACAGAGACAGCATTTCCAAAGGAACACACCCATCGACGTCGAAACGGTCGAATCACAGTAGCGACAATAACTCCTCGGGCAGCGAACAACATCTTCAAAGACGAGATTCGAACGACTCGCAAAGGTCGAACAGCAATCGAAGCAACGCCGGGTCGACGAAAGAGGAGAATACGAATACTAACACGAGCAGCAAAACAGTAACCGACACTCAACAGCAAAAGAAAGGTGGACACAGAAAAACGCATTCATTCGCGTTGTTAGAGGACTTGAGTCATCAGCAGCCGAATTATTACACGCTCGGGCCGATTTTGGACGACTCGGCCATGCGATACGTGGAGATGAATCCGAGCTATTCAAAATTTGACGACTTGGAATACGCGCCAATGAATCCGGCTTTGATGGTTGGGGAATTTAACAACATGGGTAGAAATGGGTATAATCGTGAACAGCAAATGCAACAGCTGCACCAAGGAGGAGCGGGGAATACCCAGTTGGACATTTTGAAGCAACAGCAACAGTATACTCAACAACAACGCAACAGCGTGAACACGAACACGAGTCCGACGGATAATTTTGGCGGTCCGCAGCAACAACAACAGCAACAACAAAAATTGCAAATGCAATCATCACAAGGTGGAACAATGTATCAACAACAACAGCAACAGCAACAGCAACATCGACAACAACAACCGCCTCCAGATGGTGTGGTGCAGCAAGAGTTTACATCGGTCCATCGCGCCGGCGTGGCTGGGCCGCCGCCCTGTAACATTTCGTGGTCGCACATGCCGCCGCAACCGGGTCACCCGAACTATCAGCACATGCAACCACCGCCACCTCAGCAGCAACAACATCAGTATCAAATGCAACAAGGAAGTTTACAACCGCAGCAACAACCGGGCATGCCACCGACGCAATCGCAAATGATGCGCCTCGATCGATTAAAGCGATGGAAAGAGAAGCGTAAAAATCGCGTGTTTACGAAATCTATCCGGTACATGTCGAGAAAAGTGTGCGCGGATAATCGTCCAAGAATTAAGGGTAAGTTTGTAAAAGTATCTTCGCTGTCAAGTTTAACGGATATCGCCGAAAACAACGACGACGAAGAGAAGATGAAGAAAAAAGAAGATGAAGGCAAAGATAGCAAGCCGGACGACGGTAAAGGAGAACCGAGAGAGAAAGCGAAATCGGAAGAGGCGAACGATTTGATTCGCGATTTGCGAGAGAAGGCTATCGAAGCCGGCCTCGGTGCGGGCAAACCTTTATCAAGGTTGCGCAGAAACAACGCACACTCGTCGGCGCCAAACTTGGCGTCGCTCGCCGATATGCATTAGTCGTAGGCGGAGAGATATTGGCGTGTATCAAAATTTAAGAAAAAGAAGAGAAAAAGAGAGAGACAAGAAGAGACACAGTGTATTATTTTCGAAATGTACCAAGAGGAAAACAACAACAACATATATCAGCGTAGTCAATTAACAGTTTAGAAAGCAGCGACATAAATACTAAGTGTAACATATACAAATTTAAAAGCATACGAGTGGAAAGAAGAAGGAGGGGACTACGCGCATTGTTTGACTTCTTCTAAATTTAAATCCATCTTTTTATACCTTGGACGGATCGTTCAAATCCTCTTTGGTTAGAAAGTCGTCGATACGTTTCAACACCGGCCCGAACTTCTCCACTAACTCTTTCCCGTCCGTTTCTAACACCGTCTCTCCGCCTAAATTCTCCACAAACCCTTTCCTCGCCGGAGGAAACTGCAACACAACGGAAAACGCGGAGGACGACACCCACCCGTGAAACGGCTTCAACTTTTCCGCGTACGCTATCGAAGCCGCCTCTTTCGTTTCCGTCTCGCGGTTCTCCGCGAGTTTAGAAACGAGGACGACGACAAACTCTAAGAATCGCTTGAGCCAAAGAAGACCTTTGGAGCAGCTCGTATTCGCGGCGAACGCGCTCGATTTCTTCTCGTCCAGGAGGATATCGAACAACTATTTAATAATAAGAATAGTAAGAGAAGAGGGGTCGGTCAGTGCACGACGCCACGAATAATGAAAGAGAAAACGAAAACATCCTCGCGCGTAGCACGACAACAAAAACTACCAATCAGTATTACTCACGTTCTCAAACTCCTCTTCCTTCTTCGCCAGCCTTTCCACGTTCCCGCTGACGTCCGATTTTGCCGGTTTAAACGCCACCCCTAACGCGTCCAACACCGGGAGAAACAAGCGACAGGAACGTAAAAAAGATTTCGTTCGTATCGTCCGCGATTCGTCCTCGCTCGACGACAAGTTCACCAACGAGTCCACGATTGGTTTGATCAGGTTTCCTTCTTTATCCACCACCATAAATTCTGTTCCGTGAAAGCCGCCAAACGCGTCGTCGTCGTCAGCCGCTTTTCTATGCGTTTCTTTTTGTGATGTTCTTTGAATTCCTTTTTCCAATTTATCCATTTTGTTCGTCAAAGACAACAACTACTCCTACTCCCACGACTCATGAATCGAGCGCTGCTCCTTACCACGACCTCTCGCTCTTCAGCGTGTTGTTCTCCTTCGTCGTCTGAATCGTCGTCTTTCAATCGTCGTCGTTTTTCTTCCGCAAAAGGCGTCAGACGAGGACACCATCAACTGCACGCTTCCATCTCCGATGACGACGACAAAAACGGGGGACAGGAAAGCGACGCCGGACCGGACGCGTTCTCTGGATCTATTTTACAAGACGTCCGCAAAGGCCAGGAAGGGTTTAACACGGAAATGAGAATTAACAAAGGGAAGACAAAGAATGATTCGAGCAGGAGTGATGATGCGTTTCCGAAACTCGGAGACATCGTGGAAATCACGTTCAGTTTACGAACGAGCGAAGGGCAAATTTTACAAAACGAAGACGAGGCGGATCCAGTCACGTTTGAAGTAGGCGCCGCGGACGTGGTCGGGAATCCACTGTTTAAAGCGTTCGATAAAGCGGCGAGGAACATGACGGTAAACGAGACGAGAGAGATTGAAGCGTCGGGCGGAGAGTACGATCCAAACTTGCTGTTTCGCGTGCCGCAGGAACATCCGGAAATCGAACGGTTGAGAGAAGTGTGGGCGGAGAAAGGCGGGTTGCAAGAAGGTGGGACCGTGACGTTGATGAATGGGAATCCGGCGGTGATTAGGTCGATGACGGATGAGGTGGCGATGTTGGACGCGAACCATCCTTTCGCCGGGAGCGATATTTTATTTGATTTGACGCTGAGAGATATTCGCGCGAACGAATAAATTTTCGTTATAGAAGTGTTGAAAGATAACATGTGTATTCTCTATCATCTATCCATCTATGCGTACCTTTCTGTTATTGACCGTACACGCAAACTTTACCTCGCAAACCAGTGGCCATCATTAATCGACGGATGTAATGTTCGACGGAGATGATGTGCTCGTCCTTCACCACCGCGGATTTCTTGAAGTACTTACCGCCGCCTCCGGAGAAACCGTAAATATCCACTCGCGTGCACGCGCCGGATTCCATCAACGAAATCATTCGAGCTAAACCACCAGTCGGTGTCCCTTTGGTAATTTTCTTATCCTTTTTATAAACCTTGTAGATTTCCGTGATGGCTTTGCGCCAGGACGGCAAAGCCGTGCTGTACCCGACGACTCTCGCGCCGTCTTTGCGCACAAAGTTTTTGGGGATGATTTTCGGAATCATGTAATACTTGGACGGCTTTTGGTTCCCGCCGATAGCACCGACGTAAGAATCTTTCTGCCATAACCCGTCAGTTTTGAACCCGATATCTTTCTCGAACCCTTTCATTTTCGAGTTGAATCGAACGACGAAATCGTGCGCGTCGATTTGCGTGCCCCATCCTTTCTTCAACATGTTATCGGCGGAGCCAATCAACGCGCACGTGCCGAGTTGTCCTTTCCCAAAATCTGGCAAGTCTTCTAAAATGTCCGTGACCGTGGTTTCTGCGGACATATATTTGCGAATCCACTGTTTCCCGTTCCCAGGCGAAAGCGCATCGACGCACGTCTTGTCCATGAACCAACACTCGCGCTCGTCCGTGAGTTGTTCGGCAATCTTCGCAGCTGCCGCAACGCTCGGAGCACCTTTCGTAATCTTTCCATTCGTCGGGAACGCTTTTTCTCCATTCACCGCTTCGTAACAAAATTTCGGCGGCGTGAGATCGGCGGCGAGTTTTTTGAACTGATCCGTTTTCAAAAACGCTATGCGCTCTTCCATCGACTTGAAAACGGGCGGGTCGTCGGCGTTGTCCACACTGGACTCATCGTCGTCGTCACCACCGCCGCTACTACTACTCCCACTATCCGTTTCTACTTTTTCATCGTCGTTGCCCTCGCCCTCGCCGTCACCTCTTTCCTCCGACCCAACCTCCTCGCTCTTCTTCTTTCCGAAGTGTCCGAACAAATTGTTCGAAATCCATCCACCTCCAGAGCTACTACTACTACTACTACTCCTGCTACTCCTGCTACCGCTCGAACTACTCCCAACAGGGGGACTCGGCGGCGGATGCGCCTTCTTCCACGCGATATCGTGCGCCTCAATCGCCGCCATTACCTCTTCTCCACTCATCATTTTACCTCCGTCACCTCCGTATTTCTCTTCCATCTCTTCCTCCTCTCGCCCGTTTTCCTCTCGCGCGCGTTCCTCCTCTTCCTCCTTCTCCTTTTCCTCCCTCGCCTTTTTATTCTTCACGTGATCCTCCCTCTTCCTCTCCAACCACTCGCTCAACCCTGGTAAATGCATCGGTTCTGCCGTCCCTCTCGATTTTTGTAACTCCCGATCGATCACCTCCGTCGCCTCTTGAAACAAGTGCACCAACGTCTCCGCGGACATCCTCTCGAAGTGAGCGATGTGCTCCTTCGTGTACCCCATGGTTTCCAATTTCTCTCTGTACTCTGCTTCAAATTTCCCGACCGGGGAGTGATCGTGCGCGGGATCTAAATATTCGTGTTTGAATCCGTCTAAAGACTTTAACGTCCCCGACGCTTTCATCGTGTTCACGTGATGCTTCGCGCTCGATTCCGCGAAAATTCCTTCGCCGAGAACGTCTGCGTGGTACAGAGAAAACGTCGCGAATGTCACCAGGACAGAGACGCACAGAATCGCTCGGAAGAGCATCTTGTGCTCTTTTTCTCCTCCTTGTCCTCCTCCTCCTCCAAACATGCCGAAACGCTTCTTTGTCGTTGTCGTCTTCTTCTTCTGCAAAGGTGGTGGGGTTTCTGTTGGTGAACTCTCGCGAAGCTCTCGCAACGTGTTTGCGTTTTTGTAAAGCTTTGGATCGGAAATTTTCAGAGAAAAAGCGCAGCGCTTTGGGGGAAAAAGCCGAGAAAAAAACGACAGAAAACAGACGAGAGAGATTGAGATACGCTTCTGGCACATGACGACGACGATGCTTTTTTATTGCACTCGGAGGGCATCGTCGCTCAAAGTTCTCTTCTTTGTTCGCGAAAACACGTTCACGAGTTCAAGAAATTTCTTCTCGTCGTCGTTTATGTCGTCGTTAGCATCATCATCTTCCTGTAGGATGATGGATAAAAATGCGACGATGAGGACGATGATGAATACGACGACGCGGGGAAAGACGAGCAAAAGCGGTTTGGTATCGAAAGTCCAATCATCGTCGAAATCATCGTATTCGACGGGATCGAATTCGGCGAAGAATGCAATCACAAAGCAGTCGTTTTCCGCGCCACCGCAAAAAGTTGTCGCTCGCCCGGGCGTTCTCGCGAGCGATGGGATGCCCAGGTACCCGAATCTCACCGTGCCGGGGTTGTTGCGAGGGTCGGATTATATCGGGACGTGCTCGTTCGCTCTGACTGGAACTTTGTTAGCGGCGTCGAAAGGACTGGATTGCTTCGGCGCGCCCGTTATTGGGCTGATAACGGCCGTTGGTTGAGGGACGATTCGGGATTTTGTCCTCGGCGCCGGCCGGAGAGCGTTTTGGATGGAGGAGCAAGAGTACGTGTATTTAGCGCTGGCGACTGGCGTCGCGACGTTTTTCGGGTGGGAGTACGCGAAGAAACATTTTGAGGTAGTTAGGGACGACGCGTGGTGGATTGAAGCCAGCGATGCGTTAGGGGTTGGAGCGTTTTGTGTGATTGGGTGCATGAATGGAGTGAGGGCTGGAGTGAGCGCGATTAATTGCATCGCGTGCGGCGTGTTTACCGCCACCGGGGGAGGGGTCGTGAGAGACGTCATCGTGGGGAGACCGCCGAGAATTTTCCACTCGTACGCGACAGCGTACGCGACGCCGGCGGCGGCGGGTGCGGCGACGTACTTGTTAGCCAGGAAAATGGGCGTCTCGACGAGCGCGAGGATTGTATCCGGGGTGACCGTGGGTATTTTGGGACGCGTCGCGAGCGAGTCCGGGAACGTGCGTCTGCCTTTGTACGAAAGCGAAGAGGCGAAAGCGAACGCGAAAATAAAAGGAGATCACAGACTGTGACTTCAAAGCGATCTGTACGTAGTAGTATGTAATAAAATTAAAAGCGTGTTGGTTCATGCATCATTCTTTCACCGGTTTCACGAGTCCTTGCGAACACTCGATGGCTTTCCATTCCGCTCGCGTCTCCGGGTCCATCTCCCCAAACTTACCGCAAGATTCCTTAATCAGACAACTCTCGCTATTCCTCACGTACGCTTCTAACATCGCGCCTTTATTCGACGACAACGGTGGAACCTCCCACGGCGTTTTCCCGGCGAACTCGTATTGCTTTCTTACGACTTGGTCTAACGAAAGCAAGCTCGCGAACGAGTTCGTGTGCCCTTTATGATCCCATTTATACTGTTGCGAGTACGCGTCAAACTTCCGAAGGTATAACTCCACGTCGCCTTTTCCTTCGCGCAGAAGTTCCCGAACGCGCTTGGTGATGTCTTTCGTGTCCGTTTCGTAATCGCCGGTTACTAAAAGTTGCTCCGATGCGTTTCCAATCATCATCGAATTGTTTTGGGAAAGAAACAAAAAGGAGGATGGAAGGATCAACCCAAATCGTCGTCTGGTGAATGAAACGACTGCTTTGTTGTTCTTGTTTTCGCTGCTGCTCTTCTTTGAACCGCATTTCGCGACGAAGAAAGGCTTTCCGGCCAGCAGTGCTGAAGTAGGTGTTGCCATCGTTTCGTGCGTTTACTTTTGACGTAATTTGGACCAAAACGGTTAAAAAGATGTTCCATTTTATCCACTTTTATGTGCATGGGTTGCGCAAAGATAAAAAGCTTTTACATAGAGAGAGAATGTCATCGTGTCGTCCAACGCATAATAACACCTCCCTTTTACGAAACACTTTGAAAAGACGAGGACAAAAGCGAACAAAATCATCGTTGACGATACGGAGCGGCTTCTTGGAAAACATTTTGAAAGCAGTCACTCCGAAAGATGCGAACGAGATTCAGAAAGAAAAAGAGATGAAACGATTAAAGTTGATCGAGACAAGTCCGAAAGGGTTTATGAAATCGGCGCACCAGTTACTCGCGAACACGGTCATCGATGGGGAGGAGCTTGTTTTGGCGTACGACGCCACGAGAGATGGGTGGAACGCTTCGTCTTTTCACGAGAGAGTTGACGGAAAAGGACCGACGTTGATTTTCGGGAAGACGGCGAAAAACGCGAGGTTCGCGGCGTATAATCCGCTCGGGTATTTCTCGGTGGAGGATTACAGAGATTGCCCTGCTGCGTTTTTGTGCGTGTTTAAGAACGAGCAAAGTTTTCTGAACGGCGACGCGAACGGGATGGAGATTTTGCCAAACGTCGGCTCGCCGGCGATATTCGATTTCGGAGCCCAGGGTCCGTCGTTTGGGCCCGACGGCTTACGAATCCCGCTAGGGAACGCGCCAGCGAATGGAAGTTCGTATGCGGGTATAGGAGAGTCGACGACGAGCTACGGAAGTTCGAAAAAGTGCATATCTCGTCTCGGTTCTCATTACGCCGGGAGGAGCGATGGCGTGACGAGCGTCTTTGCGAAAGGAGAGAAGAACGAAACCAACTTGAAAGAGCTAATAGCGCTCGTTTCGCCGTCCATGGAAAGAGACGGGTTGTACTTGAGCTAGTTAGGTTTAGATGTATTTAACGTTTTATTATTAGTAGTTTTGTGCGGCGTGTTATTATTTTTACAACGGTGGATTCTAAATTTAGGCGTTTATAATGGCATCGCCTTCTTCTATCTTCTGCATCGCGGCTTTAGTTTTTTCGTCCATCGAAGGCGTGTGCTTTCGCGTGGACCCTCCTACTTTGCGGTACATTTGCTTACAACTCGTTTCCGTGCGACCGATGGCGACGGCGACTTTCTTCCAAGGGATTCCCTTCCCTCGCATGTCGCTCATTAACTTCAACTCGTACGAAGACCAGGTCGTGTTTCGAACGCTGCTTTGCGCAATCTTTTCGACGTCTTCACTTTTAAGCGTAACTTCTACTCGTTCTAATATAATATCCGAAATTTCCTCTTCATCCGATTTCTTCTTCGCGTTTGTGGCGTTGACGCCACCGGTGATTGGTCGGTCGTCCATGCGCAACGGATTCGATGAAAACGTAAAGTTAGCTTCGGGTAAGATGGCGTGCTTTTCTAATATCCTCGCGCGTTGCGGCGCGCGAAGTTTCTCCAACGCGCGTTGTTCAATCGATCGAACGGCGTTAACACTCAAACCCATTTTTCTCGCTAAAATGTTCGCCATTGGATTTCCTCGCCCTGAGCGTTCGTCTTCGAATTCGTCTAAACCGAATTTGTGACGTAAAACAAACCTTTCGCGAGGAAGCAACGTATCAAACACGTGCTCTAAATCGTCTTTAAACAAATCGCGTTCGACGAGTTTCAACGCTCGTTCTTCTGCATCTGTTGTACAAAAATCTGCCATTGCCGTCGCCCCGCTTGCATCGCCTTGATCAGCGACCAAAATCTCCGACGCGTCGCCAATGTCGCCGGAAAAGTTTCCGCTCCCAGTCGCGCGTGGCATGGCGTAACTCACCCCGAAGTTACCAATCGCTTCTATTCTCTTCACGTCTACGCCTGCTATTCGTGCAACTTCCTCGTCCGTAGGCATTCGTCCCAACGATTCGTCCAAATTTTTCTCTAAATTTTTAATCTTCATTTTCTCCACTCGCGCATGCGTCGGCGTTCGAATCGTGTTCGAGTTGGAATCTAAACCTCTCTGAATGCTACTCAAAACCCACGCGTACGCGTACGTGGAGAATCGGAAACCTAAAGACGGATCGTACTTCGATGCAGCTTTGACTAACCCTTCTTGACCGTCAGAAATCATATCTGAAAGTTGGTACGAAAAGTTCGTATTCGCCTCGGTGTTTATCTCTTTCATCGTTCTGTGCGCGCACAGTCGAGCTAAGCCGATGTTTTTAGAGACTAAAATTTGTCGAGCGCGTTTCCCGGCGTCTAATCGTTTGCGAAGTTCGTTCACGTTCAATTCCGCGGCTCGAGCGAATTTCCGTTCGTACATGATATCCTCCTCGGCTTTCATCCGTTTACTCCTATTTTTACCGCTACCGTCGTTTTTTATCATCTCCATCGCGTTTTTCGGTTTCGCGTCAAAAATGCTCAAAATAGCATCCGAGGTTGCCATTGGATTCTCCTCGTCCCTCGCGTCCATCTCCTCGTCTCTCGTTCGGATGGTAAACTCTTCGTCGTCCAGCGCTTTAGCGATGTATTCCAATCTCAACAACTCCTTCATGGCTTCGCCCAACGCCTTTTCGGATTGCGCGTCCAATAAAACACCATCGAGCGAATCCTTCTCGCTACTTTCGTCGCCACTTCCTTCTTTATTCTTGTTACCATCCTTGCTATTATTTTTCACCGCTAAACCTTCGTTTCGAACGCCCGAACTTTTCCTACGTCTTCGCTGTCTTCGCTTCGTCTTCGCCTCCTCATCGTTCTCCTCGTTCCCGACGACAACATCCGACACCGACAACGTTTTTTTCCTCGGTTGCTCGCTCGTCAGCGCTTTCTTCTTCTCTTCCGCCGCGCCGCCGCTCCCGCCGCTGCTTCTCGTCGTCCTTCTTCTCGCCGGCGGCGGCGGCGGCGACGCTTTCAACAATCTCGACGCCGCTTTCAAATCCATCTCGTCGTAACTCGCATCTCTCTCTCTCCTTCTCCCGCCAGCGGCAAAAGAGGATTGATTATTTGTAGTCAACGCCTTCGCCAACGCAATATCGCGATTCGTATTGGCTTTCGAATACGACTTTCGTGGTCTCTGTTGTTGTCGCGTGTCCTTCTGTGTCGTCCCAGAGGACGAAGAAGCAAACGCGTCTGCGTCGTCGTCGTCGTCGTCTGAATCGTCTCTTCCTTCCGCCGCGGCGCTTCGAATAACGAACGCGCCTTCTCTTCCTCCTCTGTCTCTTCTTCCTCGTCTCCTCGTGAGCCTCTTCTTCTTAAACGACGTAAACGACGTAAACGAGGAAGATGTCGTAAAAAAACATCGCGTCGTCGTCCTCGTCATCCGCTTTCGCCTCGCCTCAAAGCTTTAGCATTCCGGGGGACCAACGACGACAGAAACAACAGGAAATAGGCATTTCGTGTGAAACAATCTTCCTCTGCGAGAGCCTCGGAGAGGTGGTCCCGTTCAGGTTCAGACAGAGGTTCTTTGTGTTTCTTTTCTATGTAATGCACAAGAGCAAAATGTGGCACCTTATCCACTTTTTCTGTGAGTTTCACACGTGGGTGCGACATCGCACGAAAAAGCAAGTTACGTTAAGTGTAGAGCGATACTGATGATGAATGATGCATTTCTTTTCGATACGTGTAGCGAGAACACATATATACTACATATATACCGCGGGGTTGTTTTTGTCGGTTTTCTCTATCATTCACATAGTATTATACGCTGAAAAACGCGTTGCCGCGTTCGATTCGAGCGACGCCGTCTTTCTCCGCGCGTTCGGCGACGGCGACGCCAACCGCTCGCGCGACGTCGCTGAGTTTGTCTATTGTTTTCGGGAAGACGCTTCCTACGAGGAGATCTTCTCTGGTGACTTCTTTGGCTAAGCGTTCGGCGGCGGCTAAGAACATGCCAGATGTTACCGAGGAGGCTTTGCAGGCGATGGTGCCTCGGGCGACGCCGGGGAAGATGAACGCGTTGTTCGCAAAGCCGGGTTGGAATTGAGGCGCGGCTGAATCGAGAGGAAATTTCGTGCCCGAGGCAAAGACGACTTTGCCGCTGGTAAACTCATAGGCTTCCTTTGCCGTGCACTCAGCTTTGGATGTTGGGTTCGAAAGGGCGAACACGATTGGTCGTTTATTGTTTTTTGCCATTTCCTGGAGAACGGGTTTGGAGAAGGCGTTCGGGACCGCGGCTGCGCCAACTAACGCGGTCGGTTGGCAGAGTTGAACGGCAGAGAGGAGATCGGTGGCGTCGTACGCGTCGTTGGATTCAGTTCTCGCGAATCTTTTCTTTTCGCTGGACAGGTTCTCGAAATCTGCTCTTGACGTCGTCACAACGCCTTTGCTGTCAAACAACCACACTCGCTTCACGGCGTCTTCGTCGCTCAGTCCTCTCGATTTCAACGCTCGCACGAATAAGTCCGCGGCGCCGACGTTGGCTTGACCAGCGCCAAAGAACAAAACATCTTGTTTCTCTAACGGTAAAACGTTCTCGATTCGAGTGGACGCGATTAGACCAGCCACGGTGACTGCCGCGGTGCCTTGAATGTCGTCGTTATACGTCACCACGCCTGGCACGTTTTGAAATTTCTTCAACACGCGAAACGCGTTTCGAGGCGCGAAATCTTCAAAGTGAATGATGACGTCCTCGCCGTACCGTTTTCGAATTGCAAATACGGTTTCCTCTAACAACAAGTCGTACTTTTGGCTCCTCTCTCGATTTTTGCGTAAACCTACGTATAGTGGATCTTTCAAATGGTCCTCGTTGTTCGTTCCAGTATCGATTTGGACCGGCAACAGCCACTCCGGGTTGACGCCGCTGGCGGCGTACACCATACCTTTCCCAACCGAGATCCCCATACCATTCGCACCTTGGTCGCCTAAACCTAATATCCGTTCCCCGTCCGTAATCACCGCAATCCTAACGCCCTCGTTTCGCCACCTCTTCACTAACTTCTCCACTTTACCGGCGTCGTTCAACGACACCCACAACCCGCGAGGTCGATCTAAAATCTCTCCAAACCTCACGCACGCCTCGCCAACCGTCGGGGTATATAAAATCGGCAGCAACTCTTCCACATTCGTTCGCAACAGATTATAAAACGTCTTCTCGTCTCTGTTTTGTAACCCAACGAGAACTTTATACCGTTCAAAATCCGTCCCGCACGCCTCTAAGCTCTTCTTCGCTCGCAACATCTCCACCTCCTCGCCGGTCGTCTCTCCCGCGGGAAGTAACCCGACTAAACCTCTCGCCTCTTTATCAATCGTCGCCATGTTGTGGTACACTTTGTTATCCGATAACGCGTGAAACCCCATGGAATCTATGCTTGGATTCACGAACGAATATCCACTCGATGCCATTTTCTCGGACGTTTTCGATATCGTTATCGTTTGGTTCGGCGTCAAAGCTTCCGCAGAGACAGGGAAAGTAAACGTTTTCAGAACTTCCACGGACGCTGGTATAGAGCCTAAAACAGTCAGCATCTCTCGTCGTCTGCTCACCATCATCATCTTCTTCTTAGTATTCGCGTCGTCATCGTCTGCAAAATCGTCTCCATGTCGACGTTGTTCTTCTTCTTCTTCTTCTGATGATGTTGCAACCGTTGTTGTTGTTTGCGGTCCATTCCTACGCGCGTTTGTCCTTGTTTTTTTATCACTTTGATGAGCACCACTCGAAGAACAACGAAGACGCCTCAAAAATACGTTCCCATTATTGTTGTTATTATTATTGTTATTGGTCGCAGTCGTCGCCGTCGTCGTCTGCGTCGCGATCGAACGCATGATGATGAAGTGATGAATTTTGGTTGTGTTTAATTGGTTCTTGTGGTGGATGAAATGGAAAATAATAAATAAATGAATAACAAAATGTGGGCACCTCTACTCTTCTTCCGTTCCGGATGATCGATCAAAGATCCGGACGTAATGAATTGAAGTTTTAACGGTTCTGATGCCTTACAGTGCTCATCACTGCACCGGCGAAGACCATCCACCACGCGCAAATGAAGGCGACGATGAGGAGATTTAAGGAGACGGTACCTTCGGCGTCGTAAAACTCAGTGGCGGATAAGGATTTGACGCCGAATTCGTCGTAGAAGACCCCGCCGGAGGAGGAGGAGGATTTTTTGAAAACGCCGTTGAAATGGTTCAACATTTGCGCTTTCCATCCGTATCGGACGAATAAGGTTGGTGGCCACCACTCCCAACCTTTTGGGATTTGTTGTTCTCGCATGAGCAAACCGGAGAAGAGAATTTGGAGGACGTTGTAGACGGGTAAGGCGGCGTTGGCGACGTCGATGTTTTTGGAAGCCGAGGCGACGACGTAGGCTAAAGCAGCGCCGCATTGGCCGACAGCAAAGTATACCATCCAGTCGTAGAAGAAATTGCCCTGGAGACCACAGCCATAGTGGACGATGAGTTGCGAAAGCATGGCGACTGGAATGGCGACGAGGACTTCTTCTATGGTTTTGTACAAACCGTAGGACCAGACGGTGTAGCACCCGTCGTCGAGTTCGCGGTAGAAAAGACCGCGTTCCATGAGAATGGAAGGCATGTACGCCGCGGAGGCAAAAGCGGGGAGGACGTTGTTCATGAAAAGGAGGTTGGTGACGTTTTGAGCGGCGTTGGTGGAGTAAGCGGATTCATCGCCTTGCTTCCAATACATGGTGGCCATGACGATAGAGAAGACGACGTGACCGACGACGCGAGCTCCCATAAAATTTTTGTCGCGGTAGTTGCACCAGGCGCGGTACTTTAAAAGGGTCTTCGCGGCGTCGAAGGAATTTATCGGTTTGTGATCCGGAACACCTTCGATGTATTCCCCCTCCTCCTCCTCTTCTCCTTCTTCCTCTTTTTCTTCGTCTTTTCCGCTCGACGGTGCTGTTGACGGTGGTAGTGTTTTCCGTCCTCCTCCTGCTTTTGATGCCTTGGACGAAGAAGTCGGTTTCTTGAACGAAACCGCTTTATTTACGGAGCTTTGAACCAAATCGCGATTATGTTTCGCGTGCATAGATGTCTTAAACTTGGCGACAAAATCTTCCTCGTCCGTCGCGTTGGTCGATACCAAAAAATCCGCAAAGTTTAGCGTCGGTTCGCAATAGAATCCCATGTCGTAAAAATACGCCTCGGCACCGTTTGCGCCAAAAAGAGCGCCGGCATAGGTCACCGAGCCTCTTTTCATCATCACCAAGTTATCGAAGAGCTGAAACGCAGCCGCGGATGGCGAATGAATGGTGGCAATGACGTTGACGCCACCATCGGCGAGATCCCGACACGCTTTCACGATGCCGCAGGACGTTTCAGAGTCTAACCCAGATGTTGGTTCGTCGAGGAAAAGAATTCGCGGTTTCGTCACGAGCGAGATGCCAATGTTCACTCGTTTTGCTTGACCACCAGATATACCTCGCTCGAGATTCGATCCAACGACCGTGTGTTCGCACGAACGTAACTGCAAAGTATCGAGTAACTTGTCCACGTCTTTGACTCTCTGCTCCGCGGCGAGCGCGGCTTGCGACTTATCCTTCACGTTCGGTCGTTTCAATTCAGCCGCGTATAATAACGTTTCTCTCACAGTTAGCGTCGGTAATAAGTTATCGAACTGCTCGACGTACGCCGCGCAACTCTTCAAAACTTTCGAGCTCGACTTCTTCTCGCCGACGAAAATCTTTCCTTCCAACGTCCCTTGCGTCTTCCTTCCGGCGATGACATCCAACAAAGTCGTCTTCCCAGCACCACTTGGGCCCATGAGCGCAGTCACTCGACACGGTTGGAACACCACGGATACTTCGTTTAATAATTTAATCATCTCGTTCTTCTTCGTTCTATGCTTTACTTTGTACGACACGTTTTGTACGACCACGGGTAAACGAATGCCGGTGATCGAGTCTTCGTCCACCGGTCTGTTGAACCAATCTTCATCTTCTTCGTACACAACTTCTTCCGGCGATAATTTCGTCTCTTCGTCGTCTCCTTCGATGTTCACGATAAACTCGCCCGCGTTCTCGTCTCGCATCGTCGTCGAGTCCCACCACTCCTCGTTCGTAAACTTCTCCTCCATGGACGCGAACTTTTCTTCTTGGTCTTCTTCCTCCGGATCCTCTTTTTTTCCCAAAAGTTCCCCTTCTTCTTTTCCGACGCCATACGTCGGTCTGTACGGCGTAATTTCTCTTCTCTCCTCCTCGTCTTCGTATTCTTCTTCATCCTCCTCCTTCGTCTTCGCGGTGGTCGCGCCGTTCCCTTTCGTCAATACAGACGACGACACCCCCTCGTCAAAACGAGATTCAACATTATTAATCGCATCATTCACGTCTCCTTTTTGTTTCGACGACGACGACCCAACAACCCGCCGCCGCCTTTCTTTCTCCTCCTCGTCGTCGTCGTCGCAACCACCACCAGAAGAGTCGTCCTTCTTCTTCCGCGAACGTTTAACGGAAGCTTCTTCATCTACCGCGTCTTTCACGTCCATTTATAGATATATATTTCTCTCTAATCTCTTTTTTTTGTCGCTTGTGTAAAAAAAAGCGTTTCGTCACTCGAGTGATTTTAAAAAAACAAATGTTTAGGGTGTTCATCGTACAAAAAATTTTCAAAAGTCAACAGACGAGAAAGAGAGAGAACGGACGACACAACGAACACCTTAGGAGGATGATGATGTCGGAACATCAACAAACGAAGGAGGACGAGGAGGACGAAAAGATGACGACGAGGAGGACCACGAAAAGACTCGTCCGCACCGTCTGCCGTTCTTCTTCTTTATCTCTCGAGGAGAGAGAGTACTTGGAACGATTCGCGAATCGGATTTTACGGAGCACTTTGACGACCGGGACGACGACGAAGAACGACGCGTTTTTAGTCGATGACGACATGGGCGACGACGAATGTTCGATTCTGGATAAAATCAAAGACCAAGTTCGCGACAGGAAAGGGTTCGACGTCGCGGTGGACGTGGCGAGGTTACACGAGCGGTTACACGCGGACGAGGCGTGGCAGAGAAGCGTGGGGAAAAAGAGGGAGATTTTTCAACTGCTTTGGAAGCTTCGAAGAGAGGAAGACGAGGAGGACGTCTCAGAAGGAGAGGAAGACAAGGGACGGAAGTTGAAGAAGTATTTCGATTCGCCGGTGATGACGGTCGAGGAGGAGGAGGAGGAGGACGACGACGACGGGTATTACGGTTTGCAAACACCGGGACGAGACCACCGTCGGACGACGCGGCGTGGACGCTCGGCGACGGTGGAGCGGTTGTTGGCGAACGACACTTTTGGAACGACGACGACGACGTTAACTTCTTCGGGCGGCGAGAGAAGAGCACGGGGTAGGAAAAGTAAGAAACACGAGGAGACGCTGGCGACCATGGTGAGAGCTTTGACGCCGAGCCACCGACATAAGATGATCTCACCGTCTACCGCGGCGGTATCGTCTCCAGTCGGTGGTCCGAGAGACGACGCTTTCAATAGATTAGCGTTGGAACGAAGACGAAACGGCGAAGTCGCGGAGTCAAAGTTAGTGAGAGATTGTATATTCGCGTGCAATGGCATCGATGGTAACTACATCAAGTTTGATCTCGTGAACGACGCGTACGTCATTTTTCCAAAAGACGCGCCGATTGCTCCAGGGAGAAGACACGCGTGTAGGAAAATTTGCGAGCTCGGATGGTTGTATAGAAAGGTGAAATCGACGTCAGATGCGCCGACGTCGGCGTTTGCAAAGGAAACTGAAGGCGCGACGAGGAGCGCGTTTCGAAGCGCGCTGTCGAACGAGTTGTCGAAACACTACAAAATGTTAGCCGTGTTGGAGGCAAAAGTGCAGAACA
>Ga0114997_10001722_pt1 | contig 17957 bp, 17 predicted proteins | sample ArcticOcean_MG_C_2_FD_87045 | JGI IMG/M metagenome (GOLD analysis project Ga0114997, IMG submission 87045) | Marine microbial communities from western Arctic Ocean - ArcticOcean_MG_CB4_136 | ecosystem: Environmental > Aquatic > Marine > Oceanic | place: Arctic Ocean: Canada Basin | collected...
ACTTATTCATTGGAAAGGATAAGTCTATCCTTGTGTTTATGAGTTTGATTGGTCTTCTAATGGCTGCTATAAGCTCGCTAGCTAACTTCAATTTACCAGTTCATTCTTTCAATGGAGCCTATGTAGTAGATCACTTATCAGTGTTTTTTACTTTTATCTTTTGTATCAGTTCAGCAATGGCAATTCTTCTTTCGGTAGATTTTAACAAGCGAGAGGAAATAAAAGTCGGAGAATACTATAGCCTCATACTATTTTGCACAGTAGGAATGATTGTACTGGCTTCTTCAACCGATATGATTATGATTTTTTTAGGAATTGAGATCATATCTATTTCCCTTTATATTTTAGCAGGGGTTCGGAGAAAAGACATAAAGTCAAACGAAGCTGCTCTCAAATACTTTCTATTAGGCGCCTTTGCAACTGGTTTTCTACTTTATGGTATGGCCCTAATTTACGGATCCACAGGATCTACTAAGCTTTCCATAATTTCAAAAGTTGTTAGTGAAGGCCAAATCATTTCAGAACCTCTAATGTTGATGGGCGTGGTTCTTTTGATTATTGGATTTAGTTTTAAAGTTGCGGCTGTCCCATTTCATATGTGGGCACCCGACGTCTACCAAGGCGCACCAACTCCAGTCACTGCCTTCATGGCAGTTGGTCCTAAGGCAGCAAGTCTTGCCGCTTTTTACAGAGTAATGACTGAAGCCATGCCCGAGCTTTCCTATTCATGGGAAATACTACTATGTATCGTATCAGTACTTAGCATGTTTATAGGTAACTTGGGTGCAATTATGCAAACCAATATTAAGCGTCTTATAGCATTCTCTAGCGTTTCACATGTTGGATATCTACTCATTGCTATAATCGCAAAAAGTTCTCTTAGCTCCTCGAGTCTAATGTTTTACATGCTAACGTACGCATTTATGATCTTTGGAGTCTTTGGCATAGTAATATTACTTGGCAGAAAAGGAGATGAAAACTTAGAAATAGAAAATTACTCAGGGCTCGCCTACAAGCATCCAATTATTGCTTTGACCATGACAATATTTCTTCTATCATTAGGTGGCCTTCCACCCTTAGCTGGTTTTGTCGCTAAATTTTATATTTTTAGTGCCGCGCTCAAGGAAGGGTATCTAATTTTAGTTATCATAGCGGTTCTAAATAGCGCAATATCCTTATACTACTACCTAAAAGTAATCGTTTTTATGTACATGAAAGAACCTGTAAAACCATTTAACATAACCTTATCTCCTATGACCTTACTAGTTATAGCTATATCCGTCTTTGGCACTATTCAATTAGGTATTTATCCAGATCCAATTATTTTCTTAGCTCAATCTCAATAAAAAAACTAACAAATAAACAAATTAATCAGTTACGAAATAACTTTTATTGAGAATTAGTGATGATAGAATATCACTATAAAAAGTACCATCTCCAAAATTGATCGATTTTTAAAACTTCATAACGGTAATAATTATGAAAATGCACCACCTTGAAGAAGAAGAGGTAAAAACAATCATGGAGAAAGTTAAAACTGCGGTTGGTGAAAAAGAATTAAACACAGATAAAGTAGAAGAAATATTTGAACTATCTAAAGTTAAACCCAAGGGGTTTCTTGATTGCAAGTCGAACGAAATGCAAGCAAAACAAGTTAACTTTGAGATTGACGAATCAAAAGGAATACGCTTCTTCGATCCATTTAACTTCTATACACAGGGAATTTATAAAGATATGGATGGATGGTCGGTTTGGACAATAGATAATCTGAAGGAACCATGGGCAGAGTAATCACATAAAACGCCACTTAAACTAAAGTAGTATCTACAATAATTTTATTGATTATTAAAGTATAAAACCCCCGCTAGCTTTAAAAGCTATAACGGGGTTTTTTAATTTAGGAAAATTAGAACTGTTAACCTTTTTTCTCTTCATCCTGACTGTAATCGTATGACCCTTTTCTAGGCAATGTTGAAGTAAATAAATCTGCCTCATCTTTCATTTGCTTATCTTTAGCCTCACCCTCTTCTTCAGCCTTCTTTCGCAAGTAAGCTTCTTTTTCCTCTTCAGTCATATTATCTAAGTCCGCTTCAGCGAGTTCTCCTGGTTTACTCAGCTCTCCTTCTACAACATCACCTTCTTCAGCTTCTTTCATCGACGTCTTAAAGTTTTTTATACTGCGCCCAAACGCACTACCAATTTCAGGTAACTTACCTGCCCCAAAAATAATCATAATTATAACAAGTATAATCATTAACTCCGGAAATCCAATCCCCATCATGGTAAAAACCCTCCAGTAAAAAAACTACCTCTAAAAACAGTAATGTGACCTCTAACGCACCAATTTGCGTTGCAAAATATTGAATTATCTAATTTTATATCTTTTAAAGGCATAAATACAAGAGAAAAAAAATAAACCCAATCCACAAATGAGCCTAAAATAAATTACCTTGCATTATTAGCAACTAGTAACGTTAATCACTAAAAATTTAATGAAATAATAATATCAAATATTATTCAAAAATTAAATTGATAAATAAAGCCCTCTAGAAAAAGATGTTATTTTTTTGTATGATTAACAAATGAAATTATCATATTTGATTAATTTAAAATTAATTTTGATTTATCTATTACCAATCTGTCAGGTTATTTCACCTCAGATTTCCGTAGCTTTGTCAGCTAATGGCAAGGGGTTAGAAGGTATGAAATTATATCAAAATAAAAATTTTAACAAGGCAAGCCAAAAATTCTCAGATGCACTCAATGATAAACCAACTGACTCAAAGCTTACTTATAACCTAGGGAACAGTTTATACAAAGAAGGTCAGTTTGAGAAAGCCTTGCAAAATTATTCGAAATTAGTAGAGAAAGAAACAAATAATTTAATAAAACAAAAATCTACTTACAATATGGGGAATACTCTTTACCGGATGAACAAATTAGATGAATCTGTTCTGGCATATAAAAAGGCGTTGGAACTTGACTCTACTGATATGAACGCAAAATATAATTTAGAATTTGTACGCGAACAAATCAAGAATAAGAAAAAGAACGAAGAGAAAAAGGACAACCCTGAAGAAAGTAAAGACAATAAAAACTCCGACAAAAAAAATAATTCTTCACAAGACGTAAAAGAAACCAATAAAGAAAAAAATCTTGCACATCAAAAAGAAGCTAATACAAAAAAAAATCAAGAACAAAAAGATAACCAGAATAACCCCTCAAGAACAAAAGAAATCCCATTAAAAGGAATGTCTAAAGAAGAAGCTGAGCATCGATTGAGTAGTCTATCTGAAGACATAAAAAAATTTCAACAGAAGCAGGCACTTGATATGAAATCTCTTTTTAACTATCAAGGTAACGACTGGTAAGCCCCTTCATGCACAAAACTTCCATTAAACAATTCAAAAGAAAATTAATAACTATTTTTTTTCTTATATGTTTAGTATCCACTGATATAGTTTTTGCTGCGGGTATTATAATATCTGCATCCGTAGATAAAAACCAAATAACATTAGAAGACACTATAGAATTATCAATTAAAATAACCGGAGTTAGAAATCCCAAAATCCCAGTATTACCAACACTATCAGATTTCATCATTAGATCAGCAGGAACTCAATCATCGACTCAAATTTTCAACTCTAACGTGCAAACCACTACAATCTATAAATATCTTCTTATACCCAAAAATGAAGGTACTTTTATAATCGACCCAATAAAACTAGAGCAATCAGGCAACACATACAATTCAAAATCGATTAGCGTAAACGTTCAAAAAACGAATCCAAAAACATCTAACGTTAATAAGTCCGTCTATGCAGAAACGAGTGTTTCAAAAATAAACCCATTTATAAATGAACAAATCACTTATACATTTAAGTTGTTTCGTAGAGTCGAAGCTAGGAACCTAAACCTTAGTATGCCATTTGATGAAACTTATTTTCGTAAAGAAAATCTTGGTAAGGCTAAAAGGTACTCACAACTAATTAATGGAATAGCTTATGACGTAGATGAATTATCTATGGCATTGTTCCCAATAAATTCTGGGAAAGCAATTATTCCATCCTCCATGATGGAGCTTGATCTTATTTATCAAAGAGAATCAAATCGCAGAAGAGATCCATTCTCAAGGTTTTTCAATGATCCATTTTTTGGAAGAAACTCAAAAAGTGATCACAAAATTTTAACGACAAAACCAATCGAAATTAATACACAAATTTTCCCAAACAGTGGAAAACCAAAAGGATTCAGAAATATTGTAGGTCGCTTTTCACTTTCTGCAACAATCGGAAAAGATATTCTTGAGTTAGGTGACACAACAACACTAACGGTGATACTTTCTGGGACAGGCAATTTAATGGATGCCACTCTAGAAAGTCCAAATCTCCATAAAAATTTTAAAATTTATCCAGATCAACCGATATACAAGCAATCGATTCACGGCAATCAAATTGGTGGAGAAAAAACTTTTAAGTTCGCATTAGTTCCATATAAAACTGGAAAACAAACCATTCCTTCTATTGAATTAAACTATTTTAATCCAGAAAAAAATGCGTATATAACGACATCAACAAAAGTCATAAATCTAACAGTAATGCCAGGAGTCGGTAACGAAAATTTAAATCTAGTTACACCCAGCACACCAAGAACAGATCAAAAGAATTCAGAAATATCTATATTAGCTCGAGATATTCTCCCAATACACACTAGATTGGAAAGTTTTAAAAATTTATCCATCGGGAATAATACGAAAATAATTTACGTACTTTCATTTTTTTTGCCAGTCATTATTTACCTATTTGCCACTGTATACATACGTTATACTCACCAAATGAATAATAACACTGCCTTCTCGCGCAAACATAAAGCTTATATTAAGGCTAAACAAAGTTTAAACCATCTATCAAAATCGAACTATCAAGAAAAGGACTTAGTAAAAAAACTATCGCTCATAATTCGAGAGTACATAGGAGATAAATTGAACCTACAAGGTACTGCTTTCACTCCTAAAGAGGTGGAAAAAACATTAATCGATAATAATTTTGCCTTGGAAAAAATTTCAATCATTAAAAAACTACTTAAAAAATATGAGTCTATGCAGTATTCACCTATCTCTATAAATGAAGATCAAGGTTTAATTAATGAATCAATAAATTTGCTCAAAATTCTCGAAGAAAAATCATGACAATCAAAAAAATAGTTCTATCATGTTTGAGTATTTTTATATTTTTTTTCTTGATAAATAGCATATGGGCTCAGGAAAATAATGCGCTAACGGATATCTCAAACGCTAACGAGCTTTACCATGATAAAGATTATATAGCAGCTGCTAAAATATTTAAAAACCTAATTGCCGAAGGCCATGTCAACGGTTACCTATATTTCAACCTAGGGAATACTCATATGCGGCTGGGGGAAATAGGCCCTGCCATTCTTAACTATCTACTCGCAAAATCACTTCTCCCAAGAAATGAAAGTATTGAAGCAAACCTTAAATATGCAATAAATAAAACAGTAGACCGGTTAGATCCACCACGGACAGGCTTTATTCAAGAACTATTTTTTTGGGTTCAGGCAGCAAGCCTTAACGAATATTTCCAGTTATCGATTCTACTTAATATATTTTTTTGGACAGTCTCTATTGGATATCTTTGTTTAAGAACCCCTACATGGAAAACTCTAAAAACTGTATCAATGACAGCTCTTTTATTTGTATTTATTTCTACTGGAATAAAATATCACCTACAGTCCTCACAAAAATTAGGCGTTATAATAGATAAAAAAATAGCGGTTAAATCAGATACGGGGATTCAAAACATAACGTTATTTGAACTGAATGAGGGAGCTATTATCAAAATAAATGAAGGAAATGGCACTTGGGTAAATATATCATTGGACGCAGATAAAACTGGATGGGTTCCAATTAAATCGATTGGCTATTACTAAATATAAATAATTTTCTTCAATCTTTCTGGTTTATTCATAAACCAACCAAGTAATAAAAATGTAAATACCGTTAACCTTATATAACTCTATTACTTAACCCCATAATATTATTTATATATAAATAATTTTTTCATTAATTTTATATAAATTTAAAATTTTTGAAAAATTTGATGCTGTCTGTAACAATCCAATCCACATGGCTCAACAAACCATGGTCCGCATCTAGTTCCTTAAGCGAGGTCCATGGCCGGTCTGAAACAAATTTCCTTGATTCGTTAACAGAGACAACTTCATCATAAATTCCATGAATAATTCGAACAGGAATTTCCCTATCTAGTTTAAGGTTATTCCAGTTCTTTGCATCCTTAAAAATATTCGTGCTAACAAGCTTTGTTACACCACACCCATAATGAAAAACTGGAACCCTTGATGTCCAGGAAGTTTCATCAGTGCAGTCCAAGTCTAGTTTTTTCATCCACCGATCCATAAAATTAAAACCTGGTGCCATGAGATAAATAGCTTGAATATTTTTTCTCTTCTCAGCTGCAATCGCAGCCAGATAACCACCCATACTACTTCCAATTAAACAAACTTCTTCATCTTTAAACTTATCCAGCAAGTCATACAAAATATTCATCTGATAAGTTAAATTTATATTCTCAAAGTTACCTTTTTCAAGGTCCGGGACAACTAAAGATAAACCTATTTCTTTAAATTTATTTCTAAATACTACCGCTTTTTTAGATAATGGGCTTGATGCAAACCCATGCAAATATATAAATTGGGTCATAGTAATTATTCTTGTGGATAATAATTATTAATGGAAGGATTAAGCTTTTCTATATAAGCCACTCCCACCGGATGCTAAAAGAAGTACTAATAAAGACGCGATAGAACAATGAATTATTTTATGCCGTCTAGAGTAAGAATTGTTTTTACTTTTAAAAAATTGAGCGCTTGCAAGATGTAGCAAGCCAAATACGATCAGGAAAATAGTGCCAATCGCCTCAATTAAAAAGCCTAGACTAGGATTATCGTGAAGATGGCTCTTACCACTTCCAAATTGAAATAATGTAGTAACCCATAAATGTAAGCGCATATAACTAGTGTTATTGGAACCCAAATACTCGGTTGTTATTTTTCTAATTTTTTATTTTTTTCTGACAATTGGTCAGCCATGCTAATTTTTATATTTTCATCTAAAGAAAAAATATAAAAACGCATACGATAAAGAAGTGCCAGGCCAGGTAATGCCGCAAGAAAGGTAATAAAGAAAAAAATAACCCAGCCTAATTCTTCTGCTAAAAAACCAGACGGTGGTCCAACAAAAATTCTTCCTACTGATGCCAGAGCTGACAACAGAGCAAACTGAGTCGCTGTATAACGACGATCACATAAAGTCATCAAAAATGCTACAAAAGCGGCTGTCCCCATACCTCCAGCTAAATTTTCAAAAGCTACTGCAACCACCATCACTGAATACACCTTACCCACGTATGCAAGCCACATAAAGGAAAGATTAGAAATAGCCTGCAAAATACCAAAGGCCATAAGGGATTTGTATAAACCCAAACGTGCTAACATTAACCCGCCATAAAGAGCACCAAATATTGTTGCTGCAAGCCCCAACCCTTTGTTAATAATCCCAACTTCCTCTATCGAGAATCCAGGTCCACGAATTAGAAATGCCGTAGTTAGACTACCTGCAAAAGCATCTCCAATTTTATATAAAATAATAAGTGCGAGAAAAGACCAGCAAGCAGGACGATTAAAAAATTCCTTTAGAGGGCCCGATATTGCATCTCTTAAGGTTTTGGGTGGGTTAATGATTTCTTCCGGTTCAGGTCCAAAAAATGTAGCCGTCATGCCTACCAACATCAGTCCGCCCATTAATAAATAGGTCATGTGCCAACCCAGGGAGCCTGCTAATATTAGCGCCAAAGCACCAGATACAAGCATAGCAATTCTATATCCAGTAACCGATACAGCGGCTCCTAAGCCGCGTTCCTTTTCCCTTAAAACGTCAGCCCTGTAAGCATCAATAACAATATCCTGTGAGGCTGAAGTAAAAGTTAGCATTAAACATATAAGAGCAACTAATAAAGGCGTATTTTTAGGAGAGCAAAAACTTAATATAACTATTAAACCAATTAAAAAACCTTGCGAAGCAATTATCCAACCTCTACGTCTGCCTAAAAAAGGGAGCGCATATCGATCCAACAAGGGCGCCCAAAAAAATTTAAGAGCATAAGGAAGGCCAACAAGGCTAAAAATACCAATTGTCTTTAAATCAACTCCCTCAACAGCCATCCATGCCTGAAGGGTACCACCCGTTAAAGCAAGAGGTAAACCAGAAGCAAAACCAAGAAAGGCGATAGTACCTATTCGACGATTAGCCAAATTTTTTATAAGATTAAAATATGTATCAGCAGCCATTAAACATATAATTCATTTAAACTCCGTTATTTAAAAAAATACTCTCAAAATAATTAAAAATAATTCTTAATTATTCCTAAATAATTTTTATATTATGAAAATTTGCATATATTAAAAAATTTCAATAAAATTGAGTTTCTAACCTAGAAGACATAATAAGAGTACTTAATACAGAAGTCATTGATATTTTAGTAACTTTTTCTAGTAAAATGACCGATAAAAGTAGAATAACCACTTTTTTATATGAAAAACTCTGAATCCATTCAACTGGTCAAAGAACAACTACAAATCAAATCAATTGAGTTGCGTAAGATCGCGGAAAATAACACGACTATAAACAATAAAATCAAAACCCTCATCACAGAAAATCAAGACGAAGTTACTAAATTAAAAACTACAATAAGTAAAAAAGATGAAGAAATTCAACAAAGAGAAAAAATTATAAGAACAACATCAGATAATCTAAAAAAAGTTCAGGAATCAGCAAAAGAACAGGTTCCGTCACAAGTAATTGATCCCAAAATAATAGAAAAAATAAAAGCTCTTAAAATCCATACAGACAAGCTAAATAAAAAAATAAAAAGTGAACAAGAATTTAATAAAAAATTTGAAAAAGAAAAAAGTATTCTTTTAAAAGAAATAAAGCGTTTAAAAAAAGATGAAGGAAAAACAGACGAACTATTTAAAAGAGTCGAACAATACAAAAAAAAATTAGCTGACGCCGAAAACTCCACAAACGAAGTAGACGAATCCTTGCAAAAATTGATAAAAGAAAAAGATTTATTAATCAAAAAACTTAAAGTAACTATATCTAAAAGTAATAAAGATGTCGGAATTCCTGAGGAATTACTAAAAATCGAACGATTTGAAGGCATGAAACCTGTAGAAATCATGTTAGCCCTCAAAGAAGATGTCGCAAAAATGGAGAAAGATCGCAAAAAAGTAAAAAAAAGATTTGAATCATTAAAAGAAGACAATGAAACATTAGAAATGAAACTTAATGCTGCATTGGCAGATTCAGAATCAGGCGGCTCCGGCGAAATAAATTCTGAAGCAAGATCTGCAGCCAGTGATGAATTTGGTGGAGGATTGGAAGCATTTCTTCTTACATATGCAGACATGATTACTCTACTCTTGGTTATTTTTGTAATGATGTATACCGCCTCAAATATAGATCAAGAAAAATTTGCTGAAGCAATGTCCTCTTTTCAAGACAAGGTAATGAAAGTAACAAGCGTCAATGTGCGTCTTAGTCAAGAAGAAATGGGAATGCTTAAAAAAATACGTGAACTGGTCAAAGATAATATCGACCCAAATTCATTGGTTCGCGGTGACACCAAAACTATTTTATTCAAAATTCCAAGCTCTGATCTTTTTGGGCCTGGTAGTGCCAAGCTTGTTGAAGGAGCATCTAAGTTAATACTTACAACTATTCAGGACGAAATGAAGGATGGGGTTAAGCAAGTCATTATAGATGGGCACACAGATAATGTTCCCACAAAAACTGCAATATATCCATCAAACTGGGAACTATCATCAGCAAGAGCCTCGAGTGTAGCTCGGTTTATTATTGAAAAAATGAGATACCCAGCAAAGTTACTGGTAGTATCAGGGTACGGATCAGAAAGACCAGTCAAGCCAAATTCAAGTGATGATAACAGAGCATCAAACAGAAGAGTCGAAATTAAAATAATGAAAGATAAAAATGTCGCAGCTGCAGAAGAAGCAAAAAGAAAATCAGATGCACTGAAGGCTGAAAATAAGGCTGCAGGGTATAGTGAATAACAACAGTAAAAATCAAAAAAAAACTACAATAATTAATGCTATCAGAAGAAAAAATTAATGACGCTGAAACTTTATTCTACAACCGACAGTCCTTTATAAGGTTTAATCAGTTTAAAATTGATCGCACACTAAACACATTGTCTGCCATTGACCGACTGATTTTTACTACCGTACCTCGGCTTTTACACGTCAATCAAGAAGGACTCCCTGGCTTTGTCGACGAGAACAATGTTCCCTGTGGCATTATGAATTTCACAATGGATCATGAGTCTATCATTGCTGCAGAAAAACTCTTCCCTGAAACAATAATACGTCGACAAGAAAATTTAACACCCGTTATTCATACAGCCTTATTAATGGGTTCTCTTGGCTCTATTGCTCAAAGTAAAAAATCTGACCTTGATTATACTTTGCTAGTTGATAAAAATAGTTTTACCCCAGAAAACCTTATACTATTCCAGAAAAAACTAAACTTAATTGAAACATGGACATGGGATAATTATCACTTAGAAACCCATTTTTTTATAAACGACCATAATGAAGTTCGCAACAACATCTTTGGTGAAAGTGACAGTGAAAGCACTGGATCAGCTCTCGCAAAATTACTTAAAGAAGAAATGTATCGAACAATGATTATAGTTACGGGGAAAGTCCCATTTTGGCTAATTGCCCCTGTTGAATGCGATGATGAACGTTATTCAAAATTAATGCGACTAATCCAAGAAAATAAAACTCTTTTAAAAAGAGAAGAGTATATCGACATGGGAAATGTTGATGACATTTCTAATGGAGAGTTTTTTGGTGCCTCTATCTGGGCATTAATTAAATCTTTTAAGTCGCCTTTCAAAACGTTAATGAAAATGGGCATTTTAGAAGATTACATGTTCACAGAAACAAAATCCAACCTTCTATGCCATCAAGTAAAACAAAAAATATTCAATGGTACCCCTCATGACGAAATAGACCCTTACCTTTTAATGTTTAGTCGCGTTCAAAAATTTTTTCAAGACACAAAAGAAGAAAAACAGGTAGATGCTTTACGAGCAGCATTTTATTTAAAAGTGGGCACACAAGTCTCAGGTGAAGAACTGGTAAACGGTTCTAGTCATTGGAAAAAAATTATTTTAATAAGAATGCTTAAGGAATGGGGATGGGATGATAAAAAAGTAGAACTCATCAATAAATATTATATTGACTGGCAGATGAATCAAAAAGTTGAGCTAGGTGATAGAATTAATAAAATATTAATGGGATCATATAAAAATATATCTGAAAAAAATAGCACACTCGATGCAAGTGAAAGTTTAATTACAGAGAAAGACACAAACCTTCTTGGTAGAAAACTATTTAGTGCTTATCGATCAGCACCTAACAAAGTGGCAAATATCGGAGCCCTAGTAGATGGAAAAACTAATGAAAAAGAATTGACCTTTCTATATGAAAAACCAAAATTAAAAGAAGATAATGGAACATGGTATTTAATTAGAGGCAAAGCGGCTGCTTCCATTGATCAAGTCGATCCAAATTTTATCATAAAAAAAACAGGTTTACTGCCGTCCCTTATAGCATTTACCGCTAACAATAACCTGTATTCCACGAAAATTGAAAAATATGACGACGATAATACAGAAGTTTTACTGCAAGCAGAAAGTGGCTCAATAAAAAGTAATGATTTGTCTCATTTATTAGATCAAATTTCGTCATTTATATCATCAGTAAATATTGCAGCTATCTCCAATGATGAACTACTAGCAGACGCACAAATTAAACAGCTCTATATAATTGCAGATTTTGGTAATCCTCCTCCTATGCTTATAACGTCTGGAGATATAAAAGATTGTAAAAATTCGAAAGAATTAAATGAATTTCTTAATAAACGACTCGAACGAATACAAAATATTTCAACAATATATATCACCACATGGGGTGAATTGTTCTGCAAAACTTACTCTGGTTTAGATTGTATGAATCGGTCTCTAATTGAACTCAGTTCACAAATAAACCCTGAGAGCGTACAAGCACCCAATTTTCTAAAGTATTTCATCCCTTCTAACCGAAAAGAATTAATTAAGGTTCCTTGGCTGGATGGTTATATACTGCGGTCCCTTAAAATGAGGTCAATAGCGGCTTCTAAAAAAACAATTAAATAATAAAATAGTTTATGGCATCAGATACAGATTTCGAAGAGGCACCCGAAGGTGGCATAGATACAGGGACCGTTCTTGGCGTAGTAGCAGGAGTTGGGCTGATCATACTTGCTGTTTATCGTGGAGGTGACATGCAAGTTTTCATGAACCTCAACGCTATATTGATCGTCCTGGGTGGAATGGTTTCAACAGCCTTTATAGCATTTTCTTCTAAAAAAATATTATCTATGGTTCCTGTAGTTATTAATGCTTTTAGGCCTGACGTAAGTAAACCAGTAGATTATATAGATCAGATAATGTCATTGGCAGGAAAATATCGTACCGGTGGCATGAAAGTTCTTGAAAATGCGGAAGCAAAGGTAGAAAACAGATTTCTAAAAAATGGAATCGCTATGATTGTTGATGGTTATAGTGGTCGTGAAATTTACCAAGTACTCGACAGTGAAATATCATCGCTTAATGAAAGGCATAATGCCGGAACTAAAATTTTACGGTTTATGGGTGTACAGGCTCCTGTATTTGGAATGGCCGGAACACTAATCGGGCTAATTCAGATGCTCATGCATATTGATAATCCTTCAACCATTGGACCTGCCCTTGCCACAGCTTTGATAACCACATTTTATGGACTTATTCTTGCTAATCTTATTGTCACACCTATTACAGCAAAATTAGCAATACGAACTGAAAGTGAAGTGGTGTTAATTAAAACAATTCGTACCGGAGTAATGGGTATATTTGAAAGGGCAAATCCAGCTAAAATTCAAAAAAACATGAATGCTCTTTTAGCACCGCATGAAAGAAGAGATTAAATCAAACTATGTCAAATGTAGATGAAGTCCTATCTCTTTTATTAAAAGAACCCAAACAAGATGGGGTTGATTTCAGTGAATATGATCTTAATGGAGCAAATATCAACGGTGCAAGCTTTGTCTACTCAACTTTTCTCAAATCAAACATAGATAATTCTGAGCTGACAGGCATTAACTTTTCTCAAGCTTCAATGGGAGGAAGTTCTCTAAAAAAATCCAAGATCACGGACGTTGATTTTACCGGAACTAGTTTAATAGAAGTAAATTTTGAAGAAACAATTTTTACAAATTGTAATTTTAAAAACATAACCGCAGAAAACTGTGAATTAACAAGTGCTAAATTTATAAATTGTAATTTGAGAGGATCAAATTTAAATCATTCTAATTTATATTCAACCAGTTTTGAGGGGTGCGACTTATCATTTTCAAGGCTCATGTACGCATACATGAAACAAGTAGAAATAAAAAAATCTAAAATGCATGGCACAAATGCAAGGGGATCTGATCTAAGTTTTTCCAAGGTTGAGGAAACTGATTTATCGGGATCAATCTTAAAGTATTCAGATTTAAGTTCGTGTACATTCACAAAAGTTAAACTAAGTAATGCAAACTTAATTGGCGTTAACCTTAAGGATGCTTTTTGCTCTGGAGTCCAATTAGACGAAGCTAATCTAGAGGGAGCCGATCTCACCTATGCAAACCTAGAAGGGTCAAACCTTCAAAACTCATTTTTTCTTGAAGCTAATTTACATGGGACAAATTTCACCAACGCTAATTTATCTGATGCTTACCTTGTAGATGCAAACATCTCCAAGGCTATCACCAAAGGTGCTAACCTAGAAAACACTATTCTGAAGTAACACCTCCAAAGTTCAACAAAAGCTAATAACTACTATTCAAGATCAATTTTATTCAGAAGGTTTAACAAGTTCTACGCAACGAAACCCTACATTTTCAAAATAATCATTAGGGTCAGATTCGGTCCGGGTGAACGAATAATGATAAGCTTCGAGAAAATAATGACCTGATTTTTGAAAACCATTTCCTCGAAGAACTTTTAGTCTTTTACCATATCTAGGGCTTTCGTAGGTACTGCCAGGATAAGCTAAATACCAATCCATAGTCCACTCCATAACATTACCAGCCAAGTCATAAACATTATATGGACTAATATCATTAGGATAACTACCAACTTTCATTAATTTTTTAGCACCATCAATATCTATATTACCTTTACCCTTTTCATAAACATTTCCCCATGGGAACATATAGCCACCTTCTCCTCGCGCAGCTTTTTCCCATTGTGCTTCAGTAGGTAACGTTTTTTGCGCCCACAATGCATAAGTGAGTGCTTCCCGCCATGTAACATGAGTTACCGGATGTTGATTTTCACCTTCTGAGAAAGTACCATTTTCCCAATGTCCTGGTAATTCATCATAGCCAGAAGAGTCTAAGAAATTTTTATATTCTTCATTAGTTACTTCATATTTATCGATATAATAAGAATCTAAAGATATTTTTCTAATTGGATGCTGATCCAAAAACAATGGTTTTACTGTCCCCATTTTAAGATGAGAGTTATCATTATCTATTTTATTTGTACCCATAACAAATTCACCTGCTGGGACGAGAACCATTTCTTTACCATCAATCGTAGAACCTTTTGTAGTTGGGAGAAAGCTTTGGCTCACGGCATGGTCAAAATAATTATTACAAGATAAAAAAAATATATTTAAAAAACACACAAATAATATTAATATTTTCATCTTTCTATTAAACACTTGACTCAAAAAATGAAAACCAAGCCAACCACCTTTATAAAAATCGAATTTCTTCAAAAAAATAACCTTTTTAAATTAATTTCAATACTTGTTTATATTTTTATTATAAACTTGTTTCTCCCCACAACAGGAAGTTCTTTCAGTAAGCCCTTATCTAAAAAATCAAAAGGAGAAAATTACTCTCACATATTAAAGTCCGATAATTTCTCATTAAACGCGAGAAATGTAAAGGTACTAAGCGCAAAAGGCAATACTCTATGGATCGGAACATCGATGGGTCTCATTAAATATGACACATCTACCATCAATAATTACAAAATTTATGACAACCGTAATGGCCTTTTAAGTAATGGAATTTTTAGCATTTTAAATAGAACAAATAATCAGACGTGGGTAGGAACATACGGGGGTGGACTTACCCTAATCGATTCCAATAAATTATTAAACATTAATACACCACAAGGCCTAAACGATTCATTTGTATACGATCAAAAATTTATAGATGATGTTATGTGGGTAGCTACCTGGAGTGGAGTCAACCGTGTAAATGGTGACCCATTAGACCCTCTATCGTGGACAAGCTTTACGGTTAAAAATACAAACGGGGGTTTAATAGATAACTGGGTATACTCCATTGAAGTTGGAGAAGGAGATAATATTTGGTTTGGTACAGAAGCGGGTCTTTCTCTTTATGATGGAAAACAATGGTATAAATGGGACCATAAAAATGGCCTAGGAGCAGCTTATGATGTAGTGAAAAGTGATAACACCTTAGCCACAGACACTTTCCAAGGGTCTCATCATAATACTCAATATAATACTCAATCTAACAATTTACAAAATACTGGAGATTCTAACTACCGGCCAAATTATATAGTCTCAATGCTTCTAGATAAAAAGAAACGCCTATGGATTGGAACTTGGGGGGGCGGCCTCAGTATGTTTGATCCAAAATCAAAAGCTTTTCGAAACTTTACAGTTAAAGATGGACTACCAGGAAACTATATATTGGCTCTAAACCAAGGATCTGATGGCAATTTATGGATTGGATCAAATAAGGGACTAACTAGCTTTGATGGGTCCTTATTTAAAACTTATTCAAAAATCAACGGGTTGATTTCTGATTACGTATTCAGCATTGAATTTGCCATCAATAATTTCATATGGGTTGGAGGACACCACGGTATTACAAAGCTACAAATTGATAATGCGACCGGTAGGTTGTCTCGTTTAGAAAATAATTAACCGGAAGTAGCCAATACAACAAATTAATCGTCATCATCGTCATCTTCATCATCAGACATCGCCTCGTCTACATCTTTTTGCTCGGCAGCATCCATCAATCCTTTAATTTGCTCATAACCACTAGCTAAACGCTGAATATTTATTAAAAAATTAATAAGTTCCGCGTCTTTACATTCTCTTACGCCTGCAACGAGAGGACCTCGTTCATCATCTTCATACTTCTCGTCCCATTTTTCAAAATTTGAGAGAATCTTGTTCTTGCAATGAATTAAATCATAAAAAAAACTTTGGATTTCAATACTGGCCATAACTATCCTTAAAATTTAACTTCGTAAATAATGCATTAATATAAAGTATCACATAAATAACATGATTTTGCGTCGTATAAAAATCAGTATTCAAATGAAACATATTTTTAACCTGAGTAAATAAAATTGTGACCATTATAATATTCTAACTATAATGGTACTTTTCTGTGGATAAATAACTGTATTTAAATTTATGGAAGCTATAAATATGGAAGATTTTGTATATAGATGGATATCATTAATTGGATTTTTTGTTATTTTATGTATCGCATGGATAACAGGAACTAAAACTAAGATAAACTTGAAAACTATCTTATGGAAGTATCATTTTGGCTTTGACTATAGGAGGTTTAACATTTTGGCTCCCTTGGACCAGGAATATATTCCAATGGCGAAATAATATACTTACTTCGATACTGCAAGCATCACAAAAAGGGACCGTTTTTCTATTTGGACCTCTTGCAATTAGCCCGGGTCAAACATTAGAAGATGGAACTCAATCCATAGGGTTTATTTTAGCAATGTAGGTGTTACCCTCAGTAATATTTTTTTCTGCAGTAATTAGTTTATTGTATTAGTTAGGTATAATACAAACCTGCGTAAATCAGTTTTCTAAAATTTTTCAAAAATCCATGGGCCTGTCTGGAGTTGAATCCTTTTCTGCCGCCACAAGTATATTTTTGGGGATTGAATCTTCTCTAGCTATTAGCAAATACCTCAACAAGATGACCCGCTCAGAACTAATGACTCTGATCACTTCCATGATGGCAACCGTGGCTAGTACAGTAATGGCGATTTATGTGACCGCACTCAAAGATGTATTTCCTCAAATTGCGGGGCATCTAATTTCTGCGTCTTTAATATCAATACCCAGCGCCATATTAATTAGCAAACTTTCTATTCCTGAAACGATTACTAAAAAAAGAGAATCTATTAACATATTTATAGAAGAAAGTTCGTTGAATAACTAATCAAACTCATCACAAAATAACCCATCAAATATTATAGTAGCATTGATGGATGGCGGTAAAATGGGGCTTAAGCTTGCTATTTCAATAGCCACATTACTGATTATAGTATTAGGGCTTCAAGAATTAACGAACTTAGCTTTAAAACAAATTCCTATAATCTTTGGTCATCCACTCACTATTAATAGAATTCTGAGCTGGGCATGCTTCCCTTTTACCATTTTAATTGGACTAAGACCCGACGAATGGGAAATTGGCTCTAAAATTTTGGTATCACGTTTTATTGGAACTGAAGTAACAGCATATTTCCAAATAGCTGCTATTCAATCTAATCACACCCCTATTTTTTCCTTAAGGTTGGTAACAATTATGATCTATTCCCTCTGTGGTTTCGTTCATATAGCAAGTTTTGGTATTTTCGTTGGTGGATTAACTGCGATTGTTCCATCAAGAGCAACAGAAATATTTTTACTTGGACTGCGTAGTCTATGGACAGCTTTTCTCTCCACATTACTAACCGGTTGTA
>Ga0114997_10001724_pt1 | contig 17952 bp, 18 predicted proteins | sample ArcticOcean_MG_C_2_FD_87045 | JGI IMG/M metagenome (GOLD analysis project Ga0114997, IMG submission 87045) | Marine microbial communities from western Arctic Ocean - ArcticOcean_MG_CB4_136 | ecosystem: Environmental > Aquatic > Marine > Oceanic | place: Arctic Ocean: Canada Basin | collected...
CGGAACTTCAAGAGGAGCGTCATGCCTGAACTTGAACACGAACTCGCCCAGCTCGCGCCTGCTGTGAATGCCGCGGCAGGGCTGGCGCAACTTCACCAGCGCCGGAAGCGTCGCCGCATCGGGAAGGTGATCGGACTGCTTGGTGTGATCGGGCTAATCGGTATCGGCGCCCTTTCCGTTCGTAGCGCCGACGAGGCGCCCACTGAAGTTGCTGGCCCCGATGAGGAAACTGCTCCGATGGCCGACTCCCTTGCCGTTTGTGATCTCCAGCGAGGCGCGCTCTTCGACCTTGACGGACGCCCAGGGATGGAGCTCCGAAATGAGACTGACGCGCCCTGTCGTCAAGAAGGGATCTCCGTCTCGGGATCGAGCGCCGAACTGGGCTCGCACTCGATTGGCCGTGAACCAATGGAGGGCATCGAGAGCGTCGCTCTTCCCGCGACGGTTGAGGCCAACACATCGATCTATGTCCAGGTGTTCCACCAACCCCACCCGTGCGTCGATACCGGTGACGAAGGGGGTGGGCTCGTTGATCTCGGTGTTCGCCACGGATTCGAGCAGGTCTATGGCCTTCCGTTGGCCGCCGGGGGCAGGGTGCCGCTCTGTGGGGCTGCGTTCGCGGTGCTTCGCGAACCGCCTGAGGGATCGGTGCCTTTGGCCCCGGCGGGTTGGGAACTTCTCGCTCGGGAAGAGGCCGTTGTGGAGAGCGGGACGTTAGCGGCCGCCTCGAACGACGAAGATCTCGCGGCGCTATGGGCACTACACGAGATCGACGTGCCGCGTCCGACTGTGGTGTCTGTGTCGAGCGCGATTGTGGCGATCACCATCGCTGATGATGCCTGCCCGCCCGACCTCACCGGATTCGCGGAGGACCCGGTTGGAGTGTTCACTCCACAGTGTGTTGAGCCGCTGGGTAGCTGCTACCAACCGCTCATTCCGAAGACGTTCGTCGTGGTGATGCACCGCGCGCTCGTGGGTGATGCGTTCGTGCTGCGCTTGCCCGCGACCGAACTGTTCCACGGCGAACGACTGCTCGCCGTGGCGCTGCCCGGCACAACGCCAGTGTGTGAGCCGGAAATCCACCTCACATTGGAGCAGAGTTTCGGTATTTCGTCGGGTGATTCGGTCGGTATCGCCTTGAGGAACACTTCGACGATCAGCTGTCGGCTTTCGTCCGCGTCGGTTGTCGGAACCCAAGATGGCGAGCGCACGCTGCTGCCGATCGCACCGTGGCGGGAGATCGGTTCGATGCTGCTCCCCACCGAGGTTGCACCGGACGAGAGCTTTACCGTCTGGGTCTTCACCCAAGCGATTCGGTGTGGCGACCATTCAAATCCGGACTACGAGCGGGTCGAAGCGGAGATCGGAACGCGCGCTATCGAGATAGTCCCGGACCTTCGTCCGGACCCAATCCCATGGTGTGGCGCTTCGTTCGCTGTTCTTCCGGGCGCGCCCTACTCCGGCGGAGCCGAGCCGCTTCCTTCGGTGGAAATCACACCCGACTGGGGCGTTCGATGTTTGACGATCAACCCGCCGATATGTGACGACCCGCTCTTCGAAATTCGCGAGTTCGAATTCGGGTCGCCCTATATCGAGCCAGGTTTCGTCCCGAAGGAGGAAGGCGACTAACCGACTTCGGAGTGGGTGACGGCTTGTTCGCCCATCCACTCGCGAAGGGTGTTCTTCATCTTCGTCTGCTGGATGAAGAGGTCCTGCTCGGCCTCGACACCGTCGACGGCCGACTGCGGGGCCTTCAGGTAGAACGACAGCCACTCCTGGACGCCGGACTCGCCGGCGCGGTGGGCGAGGTCCATGAAGAGCGCGAGGTCGAGAACGATCGGAGCGGCGAGGATCGAGTCACGACAGAGGAAGTCGATCTTGATCTGCATCGGGTAACCCATCCATCCGAAGATGTCGATGGCGTCCCAGCCCTCTTTGTTGTCACCGCGCGGCGGGTAGTAGTTGATGCGAACGACGTGATCGATGTTGCCGTAGAGCGCGGGGTAGACCTCGGGCTCGAGGATCTTGTGAAGGACGCCGAGCTTCGATTCTTCCTTCGTCTTGAAGTTCTCTGGGGCGTCGAGCACTTCACCGTCGCGGTTACCGAGGATGTTGGTGGAGTACCAACCACGGAGACCGAGCATGCGGGCCTTGAGGCCCGGAGCGATGAGCGTCTTCATTAGGGTCTGACCCGTCTTGAAGTCACGCCCCGCGATCGGCACGCCATTACGAGCGGCCAATTCGATCATGCAGGGAAGGTCGGTCGAGAGGTTCGGAGCGCCGTTGGCGAACGGAACGTTCGACTGTAGAGCGGCGTAGACGTAGATCTGGCTCGGCGAAATGTTGTCGTCGTTGGCCCTGAGGCCTGCTTCGAACGACTCGATGGAGTCGTGGACTTCGCTCGGCTCCTGGAAGGCCTCGGTCGACCCACACCAGATCATGACGAGACGGTCACAGCCGTTCTCGGTGCGGAAGTTCTCGATATCCGCCATGAGGGCCATGGCCTGGTCCCACATGTTTGTTTCGCTTTTGACCCGGGTGCCATCGAGGCGGCTGACCCATTTCTGATCGAAGACGGCTTCCATCGCGACGATGCCTTCCATCTCCGAAGAGATCGAGGCGAGGTCCCTCTCGTCAAGCACACCGCAGGCCCGGGCGGCTTCGAGCGCGTTGGCCGAGATCGGATCCCAGCCCCCGAAGACGATGTCGTCGAGCGTGGCGATGGGAACGAAGTCCTTGATGAGTGGGTTGCGGCCCTCTTCGCGATGGCCGAGACGGATGTGCGCCATCTGGCTTACGGAACCGAGAGGCGCTTCGCCGCTCTGACGAGCGGCGAGAACGCCGGCGATGAATGTGGAAGCCACGGCGCCCATACCGGGAGTGAGTACACCGAGCTTGCCGGTGGCTGGGGGAATGTCACGTGCAGTCATAGGCATGAGGATAAGCACATGTTTAGTTAAGGATCTGATTGTGAAGGAAGAGTGAACTAACCTGCATGGGGTGCGCACCACTCTTCCCGATCTCTCCATTCGACAGCTCGAGTACCTCGTTGCGGTCGCCGACTCACCGAATTGGGCGGAGGCAGCGTCGGCCGTCGGCGTGAGTCCGTCGGCTCTTTCTCAGGGTCTGGCGGAGCTCGAACGCAGAGTGGGCGTGCCACTATTCGACCGCGAAGGTCGTCGTCGTGTGCTCCGAGAAAGCGCGGGTGAAGTGCTGGCGCATGCCCGGCAAGTAGTGGCGCTGACCGGCGACCTCGCGTCGTGGGCCGATCGAACGAGAGCAGGCGGCTCAGGCCGACTCCGAGTCGGGATGATCGATGCAGCCGCGGTTGGCCACTTCGCCCAAGCGCTCCGCGGCTTCCGAAGCGATCACCCCGACATCGAGCTGCGCCTCACCGTTGGCCCGTCGGGCCAGGTTCTCGACGAGCTTAAGGCCGGCCGGATCGACGTCGCCGTCTGCGTCGAACCCCCGGTGCCCCGCCGCGGGGTGGAGACGAAGCCGCTACTCACCGAAGACATTGCCGTCTACTCGCCCGATGGCCGGCGTCCGCAACGTCCGGCCACCTGGGGACCGTGGGTGTTCTTCCCCGAGGGTTCCCATACCCGCGAGGTGATTGTTGATGCGCTGCGAGAGTTGGGGGCACCAATCGAGATCGTCGCTGAGTCGCACCAACCCGACGTCATGCGAGCCATGGTCGGCCTCGGTCTCGGATGGACCGTGCTTCCGGTGGTGCAGGCGGAGATGGGCACCGATGCGTTGACGAACGGTCGCGTCATCGGCACCCGTGACCTGGTTGTTGCGACACGGACCGGGGCCGCAATCGATCCCGCCGTCCAACTGTTGCTTGGGGCGCTCGACGCGTAGAGTCGCCGTCGTTCGAATACAACACCGCGATCGGGAGACGATGATGAGTAACGCCGCAAATGCCTACGAGGCAATGAAGGCAAGTGAAGGCCGCGACGAGGGTCACGGTGACTGGTTCGAGATCACCCAGGGTCAGATCGATAAGTTCGCCGACGTCACTCACGACCATCAGTTCATCCACATCGACCCCGAGCGGGCGACCCCCATCTTCGGCGGGACGATCGCTCACGGCTTCCTCTCGCTATCGATGCTCGTACACCTCACCGACTCGATCGACCAGGAACTGCCGCCACTCGAAGGCGTGATGATGGGCCTCAATTACGGCTTCGACAAGGTGCGTTTCCTCAACCCGGTCAACTCGGGCAAGCGAGTGCGGGCCCACAGCGTGATCAGCAAGATCGAACTCAAGGGCGCGGCGATCAACAGCACCCGCACCGTCACTGTCGAGATCGAAGGCGTGGAGAAGCCGGCCCTCGTGGCCGAGTGGATCGGCCGCATCGCGTTCGACAGCTGAAGTTTCTGACCCAGACACCCAAGACCTGAGGAAACGAATGAACGAATACCCCGTCAAAGTCGGATCAATGCTCTTCACGATGGTCGACCCCGAGGTCGGCCACGAGGTTGAGTACAACCGCTGGTACGAACGCGATCACTTTTACGCCGGCTGCATGGTGGGCCCCCACCTGTTCTCCGGAAAGCGCTGGGTCGCCACCAAAGAAATGAAGGACCTGCGGTTCCCTCGGGGCGACACTCCCGTGGCGAGTCCGGTTGAGAAGGGCTCGTACCTCGCGATCTACTGGGTTCTCGAGGGTAAGCACGAAGAGCACTTTGCCTGGGCTGGCGAGCAGGTCGTCTGGCTCTACTCCAACAATCGCGGCTTCCCGAATCGGACCCACGCCCACACCGTGCTGCTCAAGCACCCGACATCGGTCTACCGAGACGATGATCCGGTCCCGATCGAGCTCGCCCTCGATCATCCATACAAGGGCTTGGCCGTTGTCGCGGTCGATCCGGCCGAGGGCGTCGATGAGGCCGATCTTGTCTCACATCTCGAACAAACTTCGCTTCCCGCGCTCATGAACGGCTCCGGAGTGGCCAGCATGGTGACGTGGCACTATCAGGCACCCGGCGCAGGCGACACCGATCAGGCTCCGATGGACCTCGGTATGCCACCCGGGCCGACCGATCGTCAGGTGCAGTTGTTCTTCCTCGACGACGAGCCGACGGCCGTATGGGATCGCTTCCAGGCCTACGCCGACGAGGTCAAGGCGAGCGGCAAGGGCGAGGTCGTCTTCGCCGCACCGTTCCTGCCGACCATCGTTGGAACCGACACCTACACCGACAAGCTCTGGTGAGCCCACGGGTCGTCGCCATCTTCGTGGTGGCGGTCCTTCTCACTGCGGCGTGCGGAACCGAGCCACCTTCGGGCGCTCCGCCGCTCGTGACCACCACCAGCGCGCCCGCGCCCGGCGACGTAGCGACGCCCAACTCTTCGTCTTCGTCTTCTTCGTCGTCCACTTCGGCCGCGCCGCTGCCGCCTGTGGAGATCGCCCAGATCGACTGTCCGGTCGACCTCAGTCGGTCTGACGGTGTCGGGGTCGCGTGCGGAGTAATCACGGTGCCGGTGGATCGCACTGACGCGTCAGTCGGCACGACCCGAGTCACGCTGGCCACGGTCGCCGGCTACGACAGCGGCTTCGACACACCCGCCGCGGTGCTACAAGGCGGACCAGGTGGCGCCAGTTCCGACCTTGCCACGTGGTTCCCCCAGCAACCCTTCACCCAAGTCTTCGTCGATCAGCGTGGCACCGGATTTGTGGGTTCAGATTTCGACTGCCCCGAAATCCTTGATGCGATGGGCCGAATCCTGAGCAGTAGCTCCGCCGAGGCCGGCATCGTCGCGCAGAACGCCTACGCCGACTGTGGCCGTCGGCTCGATGATGACATCGTCCTGCAGCACACCGAGTCCGAGGAACATGCCACCGATGTGGCGGATGCCATGGCGGCGCTTGGCTACGACCGTTGGGTTGCCTACGGGGTGAGCTATGGCTCGACGATCGGGCTCGAACTGATGCGAGACGAGCCGGCCGGTCTGGTCGGGGTTGTCCTCGACGGCGTCTATCCGCCCGAGCTTGATGCCGACGCCGGACTCGCCTTCTCTGCCGCCCGGGCCCTCGACGAACTCGATGCAGTCTGCGCTGCCGACTCGACCTGCCGCCGCTACCTCTCCGACGGATCAGTCAAAGCAACGCTTGAGCGAGTGATGGAAGAGCTCGATTCCGACCCGATGATCGTCGAACTCGGCGGCAACCGGATCGGCTACACCTCTGACATCGATCTGGTGCTCGACGGGCGTCGCCTGGCTGAATTCACCTTCCTGCTCCTGTATCAGGAGGCCTGGATGCGCTACCTGCCAGCCATCCTCGGATCGCTTGACGATCGCGACCCATCGTCGGCCCAATGGATGGCCTCCATCGGAGCGAGAACGCTGATTTCGTCGCAAGAGGCCAACGACGAAGGCACCTATCTCGCTGTGCAGTGTCACGACCGTCTGCCGTTTACCACCGGCCCCGGCGACGACCTCGAACCCTTCCCCGCGGCGGTCGCGGCTGCTTCGCTCGAAGGGATCTGTGGAGATCTCGATCATGAGTCGGCGCCACCGGCGGCCGGCGAGCCGGTCGAGAGTTCGCTTCCCGCCCTGCTCCTCTCTGGTCGTTTCGACCCGATCACCCCTCCGGAATACGCCGAGGACGTTGCCGCCCGACTGGAGAACGCGACCGTTGTCGAGCAGGACGGTCGGGGCCACGGGATCTGGTTCGGCAGCGACTGCATCGCCCAGATCGTGTTCCTGTTCGTTGAGGACCCCGCCCGTGAGGTCGACACGGCCTGCGCTGATGATGGCGAGCCCGTCGAATGGGCACGTCCCTAGCCACGTGGCAGGATCCCGTCATGATTCTTGACGGCAAGACAGTGATGGTGATCGGTGTTGGCCCCGGCCTCGGCACCTCGTGCGCTCGTGTGGCCCTGCGTGACGGGGCGAACGTCGTGGTCGTCGCCCGCAACGAGGAGCGGCTGAAAAGCATTGCCGCCGATCTCGACCCCTCGGGAGAACGAGTGATAGCGGCTTCCGCCGACATCATGGATCAGGCATCGCTCGATGCTGCGGTCGACGCCGCGGTGGAACGATTCGGCGGACTCGACGCCGTGATCAACGTGGCGGCTATGGACAGCGCCCATGCATCTTTCGCCGACCTGACCGATGAGATCCTCCAGAAGAACGTGGTGATCAACGTCCTCGGCGCCGTGCATGTGGTGAAGGCTGCAGAGAGAGCGTTTGATGTTGCGGGCGGCGGATCGGTTGTTCTGATCGGCTCGCAGGCCTCACTTAAGCCAGTGGGCGTGATTCCGCAGTCCGCCTACGCCGCCGCAAAGTCGGCCTTGCTGGCGATGGCCCGCGACATGGCGGCCGAGCTCGGCCCGAAGGGCATCCGGGTTAACACTGTGGTGCCCACCTGGATGTGGGGCCCGAACGTGAAGATGTACTGCGAATGGCAGGCCGCGGAGCGTGGATGCACGGCGGAAGACATTCGTGACGAGATCGCCCAAGGGATGGCGCTGCGCACTATGCCCACCGACGCAGATGTGGCCGAAGCGGCCGCATTCTTCGCGAGCGACCGGTCAAGCATGATCACCGGGCAACGCCTCTTGGTGAACGCCGGAGAGTTCTACGACACGTGACGATCCCGGCGTTGCCAGCGGCATCGGTCCTGGTGGTCGACGATCGGCCTGACCTCCATGTTGTCATTGGCCGGCGGCGGCCCGGTTCGATCTTTATGGGTGGGCGGATCGTGTTTCCCGGCGGGGGAGTCGACCCGGGTGATCGAAGCGCGGATGCGTTGGCGAGAGTCCCGGCCGCATCGGTCCCCGAGATATCGCCGATTGAAGGCGCCGCGTTTCTTCATGCCGCGATTCGGGAGACCGAGGAGGAAGTTGGTCTCGACATTGCTGGTTCAGGGCCAGTTCAAGCCGCTGACTTCCCCCACGTAGGGCATTGGATTACCCCCGAAGATGCACCGCGTCGCTACGACACCCACTTCTTCTTGGCTCGTTATCTCGGCGGCGATGTTGTCGCTGATCAAGAAGAATTGACCGACGCATGGTGGGAACGGCCCGCTGATGCGCTGCGCAAGATCGACCAGGGTGAGCTTGAAGCGATCCTCCCGACGATCGAGTTTCTGCGCGCATTGTCGGCATATCGCAATGTCGCTGACGCATTCCGCGGAACGACCCTCGGTTCCCGCCGCGGAGAAACCTATGGATGGACGGGTTTCTGAGGCCTGATAAAGGCTTTTCCCCAGAACTTTGCTGTTGTGTTGCAGTTTGTTTGCTAGTTGACATGAAATCCGCATAACTATGCACTAAGGTCGCCCGTGGGTTGGATGTCACACGGATGCAGGGCCGAGTGCGTCAATCTGGGGGCCATGTGCCCCCGTCCCCCTCCAGGGAAACTGGGGCCCGGTCGACCGAAACGCCGACCGGGCCCGAGCCTTTTTGGGCGCCTCATCTGTGTAATGGCTCGCTGACTGAGCGAATCTGTGGCTCGCCGATCAGGCGAAACAAATGCGCAAGGTGACCAAATGACTCGACGACTCCTAGCCGAATTCATCGGTACGGCCTTCCTCCTCACGGGAGTAATGGGCTCCGGCATCATGGCCGAGCGGCTCACCGACGACGTCGGCGTGCAGCTGCTGGCGAATGCGGGAGCGACTGTCGGCGTCCTCTACGCCATCATCTTGATGTTTGGACCGGTGAGCGGTGCCCATTTCAACCCAGCGGTCACGATCGCCGATGCGTGGCAACGCAACCGACCGTGGAGCGATGTTGGGCCCTACGTCGCGGTTCAGATTGCCGGTGGCGCCATCGGGGCCGTCGCGGCCAACCTGATGTTCGAGCTTGATGCGATCAATATGAGCGAGAAGGTGCGCGACGGAAGCGGCCAGTACATCGCCGAGGTCGTCGCGACGTTCGGGCTGGTCTTGCTGATCTTCACGCTGGTCCGGTCAGGTCGAGACCACCTCGCGGCGGGAGCGGTCGCCGCGTACATTGGCGGCGCGTACTGGTTCACCTCGTCGACATCGTTTGCGAACCCGGCGGTCTCGGTCACCCGAACCCTGTCGAATACGTTTGCCGGGATTGACCCCGGCTCCGCGCCCGCCTTCGTCGCCTGCCAGCTCGTCGGAATGGCCCTCGCTGTTGCCGCAGCGCGAGTGTTGTACCCGTGACCGCTACCGACGTATCCACCGATCTGTTCGACCGCTTCCAGGTGATCGATGTCGATACCCACGTGACGGAGCCGGCCGACGTGTGGACCGCACGGACACCGGCAGCGATGCACGACCGTGTGCCGCACATCGAGCGGATCGACGGGCAAGACGTGTGGATGTGCGATGGCGACCGCCTTGGTCAGCCGGGCTACTACTCGATGGCCGGATTCGACGGTCTCATGCCGCTGAAGGTGCCCGCAACTTTCGACGACATCCATCCGTCGATGTATGACAGCCACGAACGACTGAAGTTCATGGACTCCCAAGGCATCCAAGCCCAGGTGCTGTATCCAAACGTCGGCGGATTCGGCAACGCCTACTTCATGAAGCTGGGCGATCCCGACGTTGTCCGGGCCTGTGTTCGTGCGTTCAACGACTGGATCACCGATTGGACCTCCGCTGATCCCAATCGGTTGATCGGCGTCACCGCCGTGCCGTTCTGGGACATGGATTTTGCGCTCGAAGAGATCACCCGTGGGGTGGAGGCCGGCCACAAGGCCATCAACTTCTGCAACCAGCCGCAGGACCACGGACTACCGGGGCTGGCCTCGACCCATTGGGACCCAATCTGGGCACTCGCCCAAGAAGCGGGTGTCTCAGTGAGTTTCCACGTTGGTGGCGGCTCCATGGGCACCCAGTTCCAAGACAGTGCCAACATGGGGTGGATGACCAACTTCGCCAAGGTGTCGTCGCTCATCTTCCTCGACAACATGCGCTGCATTGCCGATTTGCTCTTCGGTGGCGTGTGCCATCGGTTCCCCAACCTGAATCTCGTGTCGGTCGAGTCGGGGGCCGGATGGATTCCCGGCGCCATGGAGTCATTCGACTGGCAGTGGCAAAACGGTGGTGTTCGCTCCGAACATCCTGAATATGACCTGCTGCCGTCGGAGTATTTCCGTCGCCAGATCTACGGGTGTTTCTGGTTCGAGCAAGAGGCCGCTCGGTTCGCGATCGAGCAGTACCCCGACAACATCCTCTACGAGACCGACTACCCGCACCCCACCTGCCAGTTCCCCGGTCCGGCCACTCCCGCACAGTTCCCCCGTGACTACGCCACCGGCGCCCTGTCATCGCTCGACGACGCGACCCTCCAAAAAGTCCTCCACGACACCGCCGCCACCCTCTACAGCATCTAGTTCTTTGCTTCTGTGACGATTAACCCGCCTGACAGGCGGGTAACTCGTCACAGAACGGATAGATCGAGTTACCGGAGGCTGTCGACGGCGGCGAGGGCGGTGGCGGCGTGGACGGCCATGCCGTTGGCCATGGCGGGCTCGTGCAGCATCATCTTGTTCGAGTGACAGCCGGGTGCCTCGAGTGAATTGCGGATGTGGTCGGGGCACACGCCCACGAGGCTCATCGCTCCGGGAACCTTCTCGAGCACATAGCTGAAGTCTTCGGCGCCCATGACGGAGAACGGGAGCTCGAGGAACTTTCGCTCACCAAGGACCGCCTCAGTGGCGTTCTTGACGATCTCGACCGGACCGGGATGGTTGATCGTGACCGGGTACCCCTTCTCGATTGTGATGTCGGCGGTGGCATTGAACGTTGCGGCCACGTTCTTCGCGACGCGCTCGAGCGCGAGATGGACCTGTTCACGCGTATGGACGGCAGTGCTGCGGATCGTCCCCGCAAGGTGGGCCTTCTCGGCGATGACGTTGGTGGTCGTGCCCGCCTGGATCTGCGTGACGGTGACGATCGCGGGCTCGAAGGCATGGACCTCGCGGGTGACCATCGTCTGAATCGATGTGACGATGTGGGCCGCGATCGTGACCGGGTCGGTGGTGAAGTGTGGGCTCGAGGCATGGCCGCCGGCCCCGTTGACGGTGATGTGGAACACATCGGCCGCGGCCATGATCGCTCCGGCCCGGCCTGCGATGTATCCCGACGGGACGTTGGGAGTGATGTGGAGTGCGTAGGCCGCATCAACGCCTTCAAGGACGCCCTCGTTGATCATCATTACGGCGCCGCCCATGCCCTCCTCGCCGGGCTGGAACATGAAACGAATCGTCCCGGCGAACTCGTCGCGGCGAGCGGCCAGAATTCGAGCGGCGCCGACAAGCATTGCGGTGTGAGCATCGTGACCGCAGGCATGGGCCCGGCCTTCGATCTGACTCTTGAACTCCACGTCGGTGTCTTCGGTCATCGGAAGCGCATCGGTGTCGGCCCGCAGCAGCACCATCGGACCGTCGGCGTGGCCTTTCATGTCGGCCCACATCGACGTGATCTCGCCTTCGCCACGGTAGATATCAAGCGGCAGGTCCGCCAACGCGTCGCCGACGCGCCCGATCGTGATCGGGTTCGAGATGCCGAGTTCGGGCTCTTGATGGATGGCCCGGCGGAGATTAACAACTGCGGGCAGTCCCGCTTCGGCTTCTTCTCGAATGCCAGCGCCGCGCAGATCGTCAATCATCGTCATGAGGGTGACCATAGTTTCGGCAGCTACCGTGCCGCTCATGGAAATGATCGTTGTGCGTCATGGGCGTCCTCAGACGGCAGTGAAAGTTCACGGGGTCGCGAATCCCGGACTCGACGACACCGGGAAGTGGCAGTCCGAACGGGTCTCGGAATGGCTCGCTCACGAACAGATCGACGCCGTGGTCACCAGCCCAAAGGCTCGCGCCATCGAGACCGTGACGCCGTTGATGGCGGCGCTTGGCCAGGACAACGAGATCGTGACCGACCTTGACGAAGTGGACCGTTTCTCTTCGAGTTACTACCCGACCGAGATCGTGCACCTCGAAGGTGGCGAGTACTGGGAGAAGATCATGGCCCAGGACTGGGACGGTCTCGGCTGGGACGATCCGGCCACCTTCAAGGCCCGAGTCGAGGGAGCGTGGGCTGAACTCATCGCCAACCCGCGGGGTGAGCGTGTCGTGATCGCGTGCCATGGTGGCGTGATTCGCATCATTCTCGGTGTGGTGGCGGGGCCCGACGTTGGGTTCTTCCCGCTGAGTGTCGACTACGCGTCGGTCTGTCGAATCAATATCGATGCGGATGGCAAACAACGGTTCATCTCACTCAACGAGACCGGCCACTTCGACGCTGACCGCATCGGCGTTCGCGGCGTGATGAACGACGGCGGCCGCGTCGCCGACGCATTTCACTGATCCGACGCCGCCCTCTACAGTTGAGGCATGGCTGCTCTCGACTATCAGGCGTTCGACGCCGACAACCACTACTACGAGGCGGAAGACGCATTCACCCGCCATGTCGACCCGAAGATGCACAAACGGTGCATGCAATGGGCCGAGATCAACGGACGAAAGCGCCTGCTCGTCGGCGGCAAGGTCAACCGGTTCATTCCGAACCCCACCTTTAATCCTGTTGCTCGGCCCGGCTGTCTCGACGACTACTTCCGCGGCAAGGTCGCTCGCGACGACATTGTGTCGGCCTTCGGCGAGCTCGTGCCGATCCCCGACGAGTACCGAAATCGCGGCGCTCGCCTCGCCGTGATGGACAAGCAGAATCTCGAATCGTGCTTCATGTTTCCCACGCTCGGCGTCGGCATGGAGTCGGCGCTTGAGCACGACACCGAAGCGATGCTCGCGGCGTTCGCCGGGTTCAACAAGTGGGTCGAAGACGACTGGGGTTTGAACTACAAGGACCGCATCTTTACTGCCGGCTACATCACTCTCGCCGACGTCGACTGGGCGTTGGACCAGCTCGACTGGATGATCGAGCGCGACGTTCGAGTCGTCAACATGCGTCCTTCGTCGGTCCCCGACGGCAACGGCGGTCGGCGCTCGCTCGGCCATCCTGCCCACGACCCGTTCTGGAAGAAGATGAACCAGTACGGCATCACGCTGGCCATGCACTCGGGCGATTCTGGCTACGAGTTCATCAGCGACTACTGGGGCATGAACGACTCGTTTGAAGCGTTCCGGCAGAACGCATTCAAGTCGTTGCTCACCTACTCGCCCATCTCCGATGCGCTGGCATCACTCATTGCCGAAAACGTGCTGAGTGAACACACCAACATTCGTGTCGCCACGATCGAGACCGGGTCCGAGTGGGTCCAGCCGCTCGTCAAGAAGTTCGAGAAGACCTACAAGCAGCAGAAGCACATGTTTGCCGAGAACCCGATGGAGGTCTTCCGGCGCCAGGTGTGGGTATCGCCGTACTACGAGGACGATCTTGTCGACCTCAAGGACAAACTCGGCGTCGACCACATGCTCTTCGGGTCCGACTGGCCCCACGCCGAAGGCCTGCCCGAGCCGACCGAGTTCATCCACGATCTCCACGAGTTCAACGATGCCGAGATCGAAAAGATCATGCGGACGAACGGACTCGCCCTTACGCAGCGGGCCGTCTAGGTGGGTCGGCCCCGCGTCCTGGTCACTCCATGGCGTCGTGAGCTGAAGACCGCGCTCGACCCGGAATGTGATCTGCTCACGATCGCCCCCGATTACACCAATGCCGTGCGACGGTCCGGAGGACTGCCGATCATCGCGGCCCATGTCGAAGGTGACGAGATCGAGGAGTTGCTTGACACCGTCGATGCTCTCCTGTTGTCGGGTGGTCAAGACATGAACCCGGCTCGCTACGGCCAGGACAACACCTCGAGCAGGGGACCGCGCGAGGACTCCGACGAGTTCGACCTTGCCATCGCTCGGGCCGCGCTCGATCGCGGCTTGCCCATCCTCGGCGTGTGCCGTGGCGCGCAGGTGCTGAACGTTGCGATGGGTGGCGACCTGAAGCAAGAGGTGCAGGCCGAAGGCGAGCATGCCCATCCGACGTATGTGGAGATGTAACCGAATCTCCGTGGCCACCGCCATGAGGTTGCGCTGACGGCCGACAGTCGGCTTGCCGGTCTCTACGGCGCTGAGTCGATCGACGTGAACTCGCTGCATCATCAAGCGATCGGCCGAGTGGCTGACGGACTCTGCGTCGTCGCGAAGGCATCTGATGGCGTGGTCGAGGCAGTCGAGGGCACATCGTCCGATGTCGTCGCCGTGCAATGGCATCCCGAGATGCTCCGCGGTGAGGGCGGTGATGTGTTGTTCGCCGACTTGGTCGAACGGGCCCGTGTTCGTGCCACGATGACGGCGTGAACGACTTCGATCTCGACACCATCCGAATCTCTCTCCACATTCTGGCGGCCTGCGTCTGGGTCGGAGGTCAGGTGGTGATGGGGGCGCTGGTGCCCGTCCTGCGCGACATCTCGCCGGACGCGCCGAAGAGAGTGGCGAACCAATTCGCCAAGGTTGCGTGGCCGGCATTCGGTCTCGCCGTTGTCACCGGCATTTGGAATCTGTTGGAGATTGAGTCCGGTCAGTCGACGGCCTACAACATCACGCTCGGTGTGAAGTTGCTTCTTGTCGCCGCCGTTGGCATCTCTGCGGCCGTGCACTCGCTCACCCCGTCGCCCGCCATTCGAGGGATCACCGGCGCGGTTGGCCTCTTCGGTTCGCTCGCTGCGGTGGTTTTCGGCGTCATGTTGGTCTGGGGTTAACGCATGGCCGCCCAGTCTTTTAACCAGACCGACGACGAAGGCATCGCTCGGTGCTGGTGGCCGGGCGCGGCTGACGACTATGTCGAGTACCACGACAACGAGTGGGGGCGCCCGGTCGTCGACGACACTCGACTGTTCGAGAAGATCTGTCTCGAAGGATTTCAGTCGGGCCTTTCCTGGATCACCATCTTGCGCAAGCGGGAGAATTTTCGGGCCGCATTCGCTGGCTTTGATCCCGAGTTGGTCGCGGCCTTCGGTGAACCCGATGTGCTGTGGATGCTCGACGACGCGGGCATCGTGCGTCACCAGGGAAAGATCCGTTCCGTTATCAACAACGCCGCCCGAGCACTCGACCTGATCGAAGAGAGAGGCTCGCTGGCCGCCTACTTCTGGGGTTGGGAACCACAGATGATCGAGGGCGACCGCAGTGCCGAATCTCCGGTGCCGGCCACCACTCCCACATCGACTGCGATTGCGAAAGATCTGAAGAAGCGGGGCTGGACTTTCGTCGGCCCCACCACCGTCTACGCCTTCATGCAGGCGATGGGACTGGTGAATGACCACCGTCCCGGTTGTGCGGCGGGTGAGGAGTGCGCCCACGCCCGGAACGTGCTGCAGCGACCGAGCTGAGCGGTTCGTTTGGGCCATTGCGGCCCGCGGTCAGTTGTTACTCTCGAACGGCATGTCTGAATCCGAGCTCGTCTTCAATCTCGTCTGGACCGGCGGGGTCTACGAGCACCTTCGGTATTTCGTCTTCAGCCTTCTTGACCAGACCACCTGTCGATACCGATTCATTGCCAACAACTGCACGCCCAAGTCGATCGAACAGATGCGAGCGTTCGCGGCAGCAACCGACCGAGTTGTTGAAGTCTTCGTGACCAGTGAAGACCGAATGGTTCCGCACGGAACTGCGCTCGACCCGATCCTGGCGGACCGAGACGACGGCGATTGGTTCTGCTTTATCGATGTCGACATCAAGGCGACCGGTCCCTTCGTGATGGATCTCGCCGCCCGCATGACCGACGCTGACGCGGTTACCTCTGGGCGCGAGGTGTGGACCGACAGCAATGTGCTTCCCGATGGTGATATCGGTCTAGGCGGTCGCCACTTCTGTGCCGGGGACGGCTACGTCTTCGGTAGTCCTCACGTCTCGATCTACCAACGCGACCTCTTACGAGAGACCCTCGAAAAATGGGGTATTGATCTCCATTGCGGCCGCGAAGGAACGTCTTGCCACCGTGGACCTCTTGGGGTTCCAAGACGACTTCGACACATTCCTAGCGGAGCTCGAGACTCGCTGGAATTGGTGGATCGAGCCGGTTGAGCGGGTGAACAGGCCGAGGAACGACCGCTGATCTCTGACGCGTTCCGCCAGCGGATTATCGATGACAATCCGTACGACATGGCGTTCTACGAATTCGCAAGGTCCAACCGTTAACCGCCGATACTCTGCCGCGGTGACCGCTCAGACTCTGGTTCCGGAAGACACGCCGTTTGCACCCCTCGATTGGGGACTCCTCCTCGGTGCAGCCTCTATCTGGGGCGGGTCGTTCCTCTTCATGGCGATCGGGCTCGATGCCTTTGAGCCCGGGCTCGTCACGTTCCTCCGGGTTGCGGTCGGCGCGGCAACACTGCTGCTTGTACCGTCCGCTCGAGTCTCGATTCCTCGTGCTGACATGGGGCGAATCGCGCTTCTCGGCATCACGTGGATGGCGTTTCCGCTCACCATGTTCCCGATTGCGCAGCAGTGGATCGACTCTTCCGTTGCTGGAATGCTCAACGCCGCGATGCCGCTGCTTACGGTGACGATCGCGTGGCTCGGATTTCGTACACCGACGACTTTACGCCGTCTGGTCGGCGTTGGCGTCGGGATCGTCGGCATCCTCCTGATCGGCGTTCCGGAGGCCACAACAGCGGGCACCAACGCTGTCGGTGTCGGCCTCGTTGTGTTGGCCGTGGCTTCCTATGGCATCGCGGTGAACATAGCGGGACCGCTCCAGCAGCGCCATGGAGCGCTGCCAGTGACCGCTCGGGCGCTCTCTTTCGCCACCATCTTGACGCTGCCCTATGGGGCATACGGCCTGGCTGACTCATCGTTCGCCTGGGATTCGCTTCTGGCCTGTGTCGCGGTCGGCGCGCTGGGTACGGGCGTCGCCTTTACCTTTGCCGCCACGTTGACCGGTCGGGTTGGAGCGGTCCGCACGTCCATCATCACGTACGTGGTCCCGGTCGTCTCGATCGCGCTCGGTGTGGTCTTTCGCAACGAGGCCGTGTCGGCGCTCGCAATCATCGGCACCGGAATTGTGCTCTGCGGCGCCTGGTTGTCGAGCCGAACAGCGTAGATCCGGCCAGATTGTGGATTCGTTGGACCCGTCGACGCCGGGCCACCCCACTGCCATACTGAGCGCGTGCCCCGCCTATGACGAAGCCCACGCTCGCGAGTTGTTTCGAAGTGCTGGGTGGAACGTCGTGAAGATCGCGCTGCCCACATGGGCCGGTCAACATGCGGTTGTCGCGGAACCAATTGGTTAAGCCGGATGGCGTAGATCAGATGCGGGTGTCGGGTCGTTCGTAGCTCGTGCCCGGACCGGCGTACGACAACCCGTAGCCCGGCGGGTTCGCCCATTCGATCGATGGCGGCTTTGCGGTTACAGACTTCCACCAGGCGACGAGTTGGTCCTCCGCTGCATAGTCGAACGGATCTTCCATGATCTCTTCGACAATGTCGCCGGGCGGATGTGGATTGTCGGCGAGCCAGCGAGCGGTGCGGGCCACTGCCTCTCGAGCGGGCACAACATCGGTGTAACCAAGCACGTGTCGCAGCGAGCTGATGTCGAACGCCCGGTGGTGCGTTGACGGCTGCATCATCAGCGGGCGGGCAGGTACGGCGAGGTCTGCGGGCATCGACACGATCTCCCAATCGTGGCCGAGTTCCGTTGCGCAGATCTCAACGACCTGACGCACGGTGAGAATCTCTTCGTCGCCGGCGTGGAAGATTTGCCCGGCCGCCGCTTCGGGTTGTTCGACGGCCAAATGGATGGCGTGCGCGAGGTTGTCGACGTAGCCAAAGCTGTGGGCCGACTGACCGCCGTCGGCGAGCACGATGTGGGGGCGCCCATCAAGGATGCGCTTGACGATCAGCCACTCGCGCGGGGCGAGTTGCCGGGGGCCATACACGTAGGGATATCGAAAGTGGGTGGCGGTGGGGTGATGCTCGAAGACGTATTGCTCCGTGCGGGCGATCCGGTAGGACTTGCCGTCTTCGTCCTCGCTCGAAGTCGGCGCCGTCTCGGGCGTCGGCAGCGGGAG
>Ga0114997_10001725_pt1 | contig 17951 bp, 19 predicted proteins | sample ArcticOcean_MG_C_2_FD_87045 | JGI IMG/M metagenome (GOLD analysis project Ga0114997, IMG submission 87045) | Marine microbial communities from western Arctic Ocean - ArcticOcean_MG_CB4_136 | ecosystem: Environmental > Aquatic > Marine > Oceanic | place: Arctic Ocean: Canada Basin | collected...
TAGAATCTTTGCTGTAATCTATTTCAATCCCTAAGTATTCTTTTGTGTCAGTCATTTTTTTATTTTCCTTCCTTGTCGTTTAAATGATACTCTTCATCTGTTAAAGCAATTGATATTATAGCATAATGTATAATTTTTAGCAAGTCTAGTTCTGGATCACCACCATCTTTTTTACCACACCTCATGGCATACTTCATAATATTACCCATGCAGAATCCTTTTCCATGTCCGGCATCTATAATCATATCAGTTGCTTGGTACTTTCCTTGTGCGTAATGTCTTTCGTATGTACCATCTACGTATCTTTGTATTTGTTGTATAATATTTTCTTCGTTAAATTTGTAATCCATAATATTTCCTTAATGTAAAATTGTGCCCGAAGGCATTCCGTTGGTTCTTTCTTCAATCTTTAATTCTAATAATTCTTGTAGCCTTAACAATAAATCTAACTCTATCTCATCAGCATTCTTTCCTTGAACGATTGTGCCACCTAGTATAAATAATAAATCTTCTAAATTAATTTCATTATTGGAGTTCACTAAAGAAATATCAACTCTAATGGGTTCTACTTCAGATCCATTTATTAAATTTTTGGATATATATTCATTAGATCCTTTTTTTCTATAAACGAAAGCTGAAGAACCTAGAATCATTCCTTGATTTATTAATTTTTTTGCATACTCATCTTTAGAAACTAGACTATGATCAAAAAGAAATTTTTGCCAAAAACGAGAATAGAGCAAATGCCCTGTCGCATGCTCACTCCCTCCAACATATAAATCAACGTCTTTCCAGTAATCTAAAGCCTCTTTTCCAACAAAAAAATCTTCGTTTTTTGAATCCATGTACCTGTTAAAATACCATGAACTTCCAGCCCAACCAGGCATTGTGTTTAATTCCAGCGGAAAAATAATTTTTTCATCAATTTTATCCTTGCTAACTACAGCTCTCTTCTTGGTGTCCCAAGCCCATTCTAAGGCATTTCCAAGTGGGGGATGTCCTTCTTTTGTGGGTAAATAGTTTTCTACTTCAGGAAGCACTAAAGGCAAATCAATTAATTCTAAAGCTTTAGGCGTATTCTTTTTAAAATATATTGGAATTGGTTCACCCCAATATCTCTGCCTACTAAATATAGCGTCTCGAAGCTTGTAACTTATAGTCCCAGCGCCACTATTTATAGCCTCTAATTCATGTATTATCCTTAAAGAGGCCTCATGAAAGTTCATTTCATTTAAAAATTGAGAATTCTTCAACAAAACTGAACCTTTTTCTGTATATGCTTTTTCAAATAGATCTATACCCTTAAAGATATTTATGATTTTAATATCAAAATATTTAGCAAAATCATAATCTCTTTGATCTCCAGATGGAACTGCCATAACTGCTCCAGTTCCATAGTCCCCCAAGACATATTCTGAAATCCAAATTGGTATTTTCTCATTAGTAAACGGATGTAAGACAAAAGAACCAGTAAAAACTCCACTAATTGATCTAACATCTGACATTCTATCTCTTTGAGATTTTAATGATGAACTTTGAATGTAATCTAATACAGCATCATTCATTTCCGACTTAGTTAACTTTTTAACTAAATCATGCTCAGGAGCAAGAGTCATAAAGGTTACTCCAAAAATGGTGTCTGGTCTAGTGGTAAAGATTTCAATTTTTTCATCACAATTTTCAATTTGAAAAAACACAGAGGCGCCAATTGATTTACCAATCCAATTACGCTGTATTTCTTTTAAAGAATCAGGCCAATCTATAGTCTCTAGCCCTTCAAGTAATCTCTCAGCATAAGCTCCTATCCTCATGCTCCATTGTTTCATTTTCTTTTTTCTAACAGAAAAACCTCCTCTCTCTGAAACACCATTAATGATTTCATCGTTAGCTAAAACCGTACCTAGTTCATCGCACCAATTAACTTCAATGTTTGATAAAAAAGCAAGTCTGTATTTTAAAAGTATTTTTTGTTTTTCATCTTCTGAAAAACAAAACCATTTTTTTGAATCAAAAGCTAAAGTTGCTTTATCACAAAAAGCATCTGAATTATAATTTCCTTGTATTTCGAATTTTGAAATCAGCTTTTCTATTGATTCTGCCTTATTTTTTTTTGTATCATAAAAAGAATCAAATAATAAAATAAATATCCATTGTGTCCATTTGTAATATGAAGCATCAGAAGTCTTAAGCTCTCTAGACCAATCAAAAGAAAAACCCATTCGATCTAATTGTTCTCTATATCGATTGATGTTTGTTTCAGTAGTTTTAATTGGATGTTGTCCAGTTAAAATCGCATATTGTTCAGTTGGCAAGCCAAATGAATCATAACCTTGGGGATGAAGAACATTAAACCCCATATGTCTTTTATATCTAGCATAAATGTCACTTGCTATATAGCCTAAAGGGTGCCCCACATGGAGGCCAGCGCCAGAAGGGTAAGGAAACATGTCTAGAACATAAAATTTAGGCGACTTATTATTGATTTCCGTTTTGAAAGTTTGATTTTCTTTCCAAAATTTCTGCCATTTTTTTTCTATTTCTATAAAATTATATTGCACATTTAAAAAATTAATTTTAGCGCTAAATTACATTTAATGAAGGAAAAGAAAAAGTTTATCAATACCAAGAATGTAAATTGAAAGGTCTTTATTATTTTTATAGAAAGTTAATTACGTAAGTGAAAACAATTTCTATAGATAAATTTCAAAAAAGAAGACTTATAAATACATATATATCAGTTGTTATAAGCATTTCATTCGTCCTTTTTTTGGTTGGATTTTTAGCAATTTTATTCGTTAACTTCAATAAAGTTACTGATCATTTTAAAGAGCAAATTGCGTTAACAGTCTTTTTTAATGAAAACGCCAAGTCGATTGAGATAAAGCAACTTCAAAAAAGTTTTCTATTGCAAAAAGAAACTAAAAACATAGTTTATACTTCTAAAGAAGAAGCAGCAAAAGAACACTCTCTTGAAATTGGAGAAGATTTTATGGAATTTCTCGGCTATAATCCTTTACATAATTCAATAAATGTATATTTTAATTCTACATACGTTACTCCCATATTTCTTAAAAATATTAGTGAGGATTTTCAAAGAAAAAGCTATGTAAGTGAAGTGTTATACGACGAACCTTTAATTCAATTACTTGATGAAAATATAAATAAAATATCAAAATGGATGATTATTTTAAGTCTTATTTTTATAGTGGCGGCAATAGTTTTAATAAATAGCTCTATTAGATTATCAATATACTCCAAGAGGTTAATAATAAAAACAATGCAGCTAGTCGGTGCCACAAAAAGCTTTATTCGTAAACCATTTATAATGAGGTATATTCTATTAGGGATTTATGGATCTTTAATAGCCATCCTGGGTATAATAGTTTTACTTTATACTTTAAATGAAAAAATTCCTGAACTAAATTTATTAAGCAATCCAATAGAATTATTCACCATGCTTATTATTTTGTTTTTTTTATGCATTATCATTACAGCTATTAGTTCTTTTTTTGCTATACAAAAATTTTTAAACCTTAACACAGAAGTTGTTTAATTCTGATCAAATCATGAAAAACAAAAATTCGAACCAGAAAAAAATATTATTTTCAATTTCAAATTATGTAATACTTTTTATTTCATTTTTTTTTATATTGTCAGGATTCATTTTAATGACTGGAGGCGGAAATGAGAACCCTTCAGAATTTAATCCAGAAATTTTTAATTTTCAAAGAATTCGTTTAGCTCCAACTCTAGTTCTTTTAGGTTTTTTAATTGCAATTTTCTCAATTCTCTATAATAAAAACTCAAAAAAGTAATGGACCCTATTACAGCTTTAATCCTTGGATTAATCCAGGGATTAACTGAGTTTTTACCTATTTCTTCTAGTGGACATCTCGAACTTATTAAAGTGATTTTTCAAAACAAATTAATTCCTGAAGAAAGTTTATTATTTACAATAATTCTTCATGGAGCTACAGCTTTAAGCACATTAGTGATATTTCGTAAAGAAGTATTTTTCATCATTAAAGATCTTTTTAAATTTAAAAAAAGCCCATCTAGCTCTTTCAGCATGAACATTATAATATCTATGATTCCAGCTTCTATAGTAGGTGTTTTTTTTGAAGAAAATATATCTAAATTATTTACTGGTAATTTAATTTTAGTGGGATTTATGTTATTAGTAACTGCTTTAATTTTAATTTTTGCTGATACCGTTAAAGAAAACACTAAAACTATAAATGTTAAAAATTCATTTTTTATCGGATTAGCTCAAGCTATTGCAATTTTACCTGGGATTTCAAGAAGCGGCTCTACAATTGGTTTAGCTATTTTTTTTAAAATCAATAAGAAAGAAGCTGCAAAGTTTTCATTTTTAATGGTTATTCCCTTAATAATTGGAAGTATGATTAAGAGTTTATTAGATTTTGAAGGTTCTTTTCTAATTACAAATTATATTTCTTTGATTATTGGATTTATTTCTGCATTTTTTTCTGGATTATTTGCATGTAAATGGATGATTGCTTTCGTTCAGAAATCTAAACTTTGGTATTTTAGTCTTTATTGTATATCAATTGGTCTTATATCTATTTACTTTGGATTTAGATGAAACAGGAATTAAAAAATAAGTTTGAGTCTGGCGAAATAATTCTGATATATAAACCTATCGAATGGACTTCATTCCAAGTTGTAAATAAAATCCGATGGATAATTAAAAGTAAATTAGGTCTCAAAAAAATAAAAGTTGGACATGCTGGGACACTTGACCCGTTAGCTAATGGTTTACTTATAGTTTGCACTGGAAAAATGACCAAACTAATTGACTCAATTCAAGTTTTACAAAAAGAATATACTGGAGTAATTACTTTAGGCGCAACAACCCCCTCTTTTGATTTGGAAACCAACTTTGATCAAATTTATGATTATACTCATGTTACTAAAAAATTAATTCAATTAAAGAAGAAAAAATTTATAGGATTTATAAATCAGTATCCTCCTATTTATTCTGCAATAAAAAAAAACGGCAAAAGACTTTATCAATATGCTCGAGAAGGAGAAACTGTTGAGTTTTCTTCAAGAAAAGTAGAGATAAAAAAATTTGATTTAATTAAAATATCATTACCAGAAATTCATTTTAGAATTTTATGTAGCAAAGGCACGTATATTAGATCTATAGCTCATGATTTTGGAAAAGAATTAAATTCAGGAGCTTACCTAAGTCAGTTAAGTAGAACCAAAATAGGGGTTTATGACATTGCAGATGCATTAAGTATTGAGGAGTTTGAAAAAATACTTTAACTATAAATTAAGTTTTTAATAAGGTGTGCTGATATTTTTTATCTTTGTTCTGCTAATACAAGTATATGAAATACAAACGTATATTACTAAAATTAAGTGGTGAAGCCTTGATGGGAGATAGACTCTATGGGATTGATCCAAAAAGACTAAATGAATATGCGGAAGAAATTAAGGAAATATTCTCTGCTGGTGTTGAAATTTCAATAGTAATTGGCGGCGGAAATATCTTTAGAGGCGTTTCAGGAAGTAGTGAAGGTGTTGATAGAGTTCAAGCAGACTACATGGGAATGCTTGCAACAGTAATTAACGGATTAGCTCTTCAAAGCGCATTGGAAAACATGGAGATACCTACTCGACTCCAAAGTGCTCTTAAAATTGAAGCAATTGCTGAACCTTATATTAAAAGAAAAGCCGTTAGACATCTTGAAAAAGGAAGAGTAGTCATCTTTAGTGCTGGAACAGGAAATCCATTTTTTACAACTGACTCAGCGGCAGTCTTGAGAGCTATTGAAATCAATGCAGATGTTATTATTAAGGGCACGAGAGTAGATGGTATTTATAATGAAGACCCTGAAAAAAACAAAGAAGCAATAAAATTTGAAAGTCTTTCCTTCAAAGAGGTTATTCTTAAGGGATTAAAAGTAATGGACACCACTGCTTTTACTTTAAGTCAAGAAAATAAATTACCAATAATTGTTTTTGACATCAATACTAAGGGGAATTTAATTAAATTGATTAAGGGACAAAAAATAGGTACTAAAGTTTATTTATAATAGTTTTTATCTATGAATGAAGAATTAGAACTTGTCGTTTCAACAACTAAAGAAAGCATGAGTTTATCAGTTGATTATTTAGAAAAAGAACTGCTCAACATAAGGGCTGGAAAAGCTAATCCTGTAATGCTAAATAGTATAATGATAGATTATTACGGAACAGCTACTCGACTCAGCCAAGTTGCTAATATCAATAGTCCTGACGCTCGAACGCTTACTGTTTTACCATGGGAAAAAGGATTACTTTCTCAAATTGAAAAGGCGATTATAATAGCCAACCTTGGGTTTAATCCAATGAATAATGGGGAGTTAATTATTATTAATATTCCTCCTTTAACTGAAGAAAGAAGGAGAGATTTAGCTAAACTTGCTAAAATAGAAAGTGAAAATGCAAAAGTCAGTATCAGAAATTACAGAAAAGAAGCAAATACTGAAATTAAAAAAACAGAAACTTCAGAAGATGAACAGAATAATTGCATTATAGATATTCAAAATATTACTGATCTTTTTATTAAAAAAATTGATCAAATATATATTACTAAGGAAAAAGAAATATTAACAGTTTAATAGCCTGTTAAAGAACTAGTGAGTAAATCATATAAAATTAAAAAAAAAACTTGGAGCTTTTGGGAAGTAATTTCTCGATTGATTTTAAGAAATCGAATATCAATCATAATTTGTCTTCTTTGTATTTCTTTTTTTTGGCTTTATCAATCTCAAAATTTAAAGTTTACATTTAATGAAGCCAACCTCCTTCCTGATAATCATAAAGAAAACCTAATATATAAAGAGTTTTTAAAACATTTCGGTGATGAAGGTAATTCAATAGCAATAGCTCTTCAAGACTCTTTGCTATTTACAAAAGAAAAACTCCAAAAATGGAATGAATTAAGTGAAAGTTTAAATTCTTTTACTGAAATTGATTATACATTATCAATAGGTAATTTAAAAATTCTTAAAAAGAATAAAACTTTACAAAAATTTGATTTAGTTCCATTTCTAGATGAAACTAAATTTAAAAAAAAGAAACTTGTTGAATTAAAAAGAAGATTACTGGAAGAACTGCCCTTTTATGAAAATTTACTTTACAATAAATCCTCTCAAACTTTTCGTACAATTATTTTCATGAAAAGAGATATTGTGAATACGAGTATTAGAAAAGAATTTATTTTCAACAAATTCATTCCACTAATAAAAAAATTCGAAAAAGAAAATAACATAAATTTAAGAATATCTGGCATGCCATATATAAGAACTCTTAATGCCCAAAATATTGTAAATGAAATGGGTTTTTTTGTTTTTGCCGCAATGCTAATAACTTCTTTTATTTTTTTCTTATTTTTTAAATCAATCAGAGCTACAATAATCTCAATGATTGTTGTGTTGATTGGAGTAATCTGGTCCATTGGGACTCTTGGTTTATTTCAGTACGAAATTACAGTTCTTACAGCTTTAATTCCTCCACTAATAATTGTAATTGGAATTCCTAATTGTATTTTTTTAATAAACAAATATCAACTTGAAATTTCAAAGCACGGAAATCAAATTAAATCTCTTCAACGAGTTATAGTTAAAATTGGAAATGCCACATTAATGACAAATCTAACTACCGCTGGTGGTTTTGCTACATTTATATTGACAAATAGTGAGTTATTAAAAGAGTTTGGAATTATTGCTTCATTAAATGTTATTGGAATATTTATTATTTCATTATTGATAATCCCTATTTTTTATAGTTTTATGGGACTACCAAAGGAAAAACATTTAAAGCATCTTGAAAATAAATCTATTACTAGTTTAGTTAATTGGATGGAAAATAAAGTAAAAAATAAACGAATAAACATATATATAATCTCAATTATAGCTTTAATAACTAGTATAATTGGAATATATCAGATAAAAATATCTGGGAATATGTTAGAAGACATGCCTAGAAAAAAAGAATTTTTTAAAGATATTATTTTTTTTAATAATGAGTTTGATGGAATTGTTCCTTTAGAAATTATAGTTGATTCAAAAAAAGAAAATGGTATTATGAATTTATCTACAATAAAAAAAATGGATAAATTACATGATATAATAAATGAAATACCAGAACTCTCTAAGCCTATTTCAATAGTAAATGCAATTAAATATTCTAAACAAGTTTACTATAATGGTAATGCTAAATTTTACAAAATCCCCTCAACTCAAGAAAATAATTTTATTTCTCAATATATTAAAAACTCAACTTCAGATTCTAAAATTTTAGAAAACTATATCGATGAATCAGGTCAATTTGCAAGAATCACTTCTTTTATGAAAGATACAGGGACGGAAAGAATGGAGGAAATAGAAAATGATTTACTATTAAATATTAAGAAGATTTTTCCAGAAGAAAAATATATTATTAAATTAACCGGAAAATCTCTTTTATTTTTAAAAGGAACTAAGTATTTGATAAAAAATCTCATTTTATCTTTATCGTTGGCAATATTATTAATAGCTATTTTTATGGCTTTTATGTTTAGATCATTTAAAATGATTATTATTTCATTAATACCTAATTTACTTCCGCTAATAATAACAGCTGGCATGATGGGATATATAGGCATAGCTGTTAAACCTTCTACAATTTTAGTATTTAGTATTGCTTTTGGAATTTCAGTTGATGATACTATTCATTTTTTAGCTAAATACAGACAAGAATTAATTGATTCTAATTGGAAAATAAAACGCTCAGTATATTCAGCACTAAAAGAGACTGGAGTTAGTATGTTTTATACTTCAATAGTTTTATTTTTTGGATTCTCAGTCTTTATGATTTCAGAATTTGGAGGGACTGTCGCCTTGGGAGGTTTAATTTCAATTACTTTAGTCTTTGCAATGCTAACAAACTTATTACTTCTCCCTTCTTTACTTATTTCCCTTCAAGATTATGTTAGTAATGAAAAAATAATTATTGAGCCTAAAATTCAAGTTTTAGAAATAGAAGATGATCGAATTTCATAATTATATAAGGATTACTTTTTTTTAAAGAATATCTTATCTTTACATTAAATTTCTCAAAAATGATTAAGATTAATGAACTTTTAAAAACTATCCCTAAAGGTCAATTAATTATTATTAAAGGCTGGATTAAAACCTTTCGAGCTAATAGATTTATTGCTTTAAATGACGGGTCTTGTATAACTAATATTCAATGCGTTATAGATTTTGAAAATATAAATGAAGATGTTTTAAAAAAAATAACAACTGGAGCTTGTGTTAAATTGGAAGGCGCTTTAGTTAAAAGCATGGGAAAAGAACAATCCATTGAAATTAAAGTTGATAAGATCAAGATTTATGGTGAAGCTGATCCTGAAAAATACCCTATACAAGCTAAAAAACATAGTTTAGAGTTTTTAAGAGAAAAAGCACACTTAAGAATTAGAACTTCTACATTTAGTGCTATAACCAGAGTTCGATCAGCTCTTTCATTTGCAGTTCATAAGTTTTTTACAGAAAAAGGTTTTTACTGTATTCATACTCCTATAATTACTGGCACTGATGCAGAAGGAGCAGGAGAAATGTTTAGAGTAACCACTCTAAGTGATAAAACTTCATTTTTAGAACAAGATAAAAATATTAATTTTTCAAAAGATTTTTTTGGCAAAGAAACACATTTAACTGTTTCTGGACAACTTGAAGCAGAAACATACGCTATGGGCTTAGGAAACGTATATACTTTTGGACCCACTTTTAGAGCGGAAAACTCTAATACATCAAGACATCTAGCTGAATTCTGGATGATAGAGCCTGAAATGGCATTCTATGACCTAATTGACAACATGAATCTTGCAGAGGATTTTATTAAAAAAATTCTTGATTACATATTAATTCATTGTAAAGATGATTTAAGTTTTCTAAACAAGCGTTTTCAGCAAGAAGAAAAAAATAAATCAAAATTAGATCGAGCAGAGATGGGTCTTATTGAAAAAATAAATTTTGTGGTTTTTAATAAATTTAAAAGAATAAGCTATACTGAAGCGATAGATATTTTAAAAAATTCTAAACCAAATAAAAAAAATAAATTTAAATATCTCATTTCAAATTGGGGTGTTGATTTAAAAAGCGAGCACGAACGATATTTAGTTGAAAAACATTTTAAATGCCCGGTAATAATTTTTGATTATCCTGCTGAGATTAAAGCTTTTTATATGAGAATGAATGATGACGGTAAAACAGTTAGAGCAATGGATGTTTTATTTCCTGGAATTGGCGAAATCGTTGGTGGATCTCAAAGAGAAGAACGATTAGATAAATTAAAAGAACGTATGGAAATAATGAAAATTGATTCTAATGAATTATGGTGGTATTTGGATTTAAGAAAATTTGGAAGCGCACCTCATAGTGGTTTTGGATTAGGCTTTGAAAGATTAGTTCTTTTTGCAACTGGAATGACAAATATAAGGGATGTTATACCATACCCCAGAACACCTCAAAATGCTTCTTTCTAATTGCACCTGTTTATTTTTTAATTTTAATTAGAATTTATACGCTAAATGATCAAACAACAATTACAATTAAAGCTTTCACAGAAGCTTTCTCCCCAACAAATTCAATTAATGAAGCTCATGCAGCTTTCAACTCTTGATTTTGAACAACGATTGCAAAATGAACTTGAAGAAAATCCTGCTTTAGAAAAAGGGAAAGATCAAAATGAACTTATTGAAAATGATGCCGAAGAAGATAATGATCTTAATAATGACATAAACAATACGGAAGACATTAATATTGATAATTATTTAAGTGATGATGAAATTCCTTCTTATAAATTACACTCAAACAATTATAGCTCAGATGATAATGAAAAAACAATTCCAATATCTGGAGAAATTGGATTTCATCAATTATTAAAAAGTCAAATCAGTTCTTTAATTTTAGACACAGAGGGAACTTTAATTGCAGAATTTATAATTGGAAGCATAGATGATAGTGGATATATAAGAAGAACTATTCAGGACCTAATTGATGATTTAGCTTTTACACAAAATATCTTTGTAGAAAAAACAGAAGTATTTAATGTTCTAAAAAAAGTACAAACCCTTGATCCACCTGGAATTGCGGCTAGGTCTCTTCAAGAATGTTTGTCATTACAATTAGCTAGAAAACCTATTTCAATTCCTCAAATAATGGCTTCAAAAATTATTAATGAAGCCTTTGACTTATTTTCAAAAAAACATTTTATTAAACTTCAAGAAAAATTTGATATAAATGAAGAATTATTAAAAGAGAGCTTAAGGGAAATAGAAAAACTGAATCCAAAACCAGGAGGAGCGCTTTCTGGAATGATTCAAAATACTCATATTGTCCCTGATTTTATATTAAAAATTGAAAATGAAACTTTAAGCGTTTCTATTAATAGCCGAAATGCTCCAGAACTTCATGTTTCAAATTCATATACTGAAATGATGAAAGGGTATAAAGAATCAATTAATAAAAATAAATCACAAAAACAAGCAATTCAATTCATTAAACAAAAATTAGATTCTGCGCAATGGTTTATTGACGCCATTAAAGAGAGACATCAAACCCTATATAAAACTATTAACGCTATTGTTGCACATCAAAATGATTACTTACTTAGTGGTGATGAAAAACTTATTAAGCCAATGATATTAAAAGATATTGCAAAAAAAATAGACATGGATATTTCTACTGTTTCTAGAGTGGCTAATAGTAAATATATTGACACTCCTTATGGAACAAAATTATTAAAAAGTTTTTTTTCAGAATCTCTAACTAATTATGAAGGAGAGGAAGTCTCTACTTTAGAAATTAAAAATATTCTTAAAAAAATAATTCAAAAAGAAAACAAAAAGCATCCAGTAGCAGATTTAATCTTATCTCAAAAACTAAAAGAGAAAGGCTACAAAGTAGCAAGAAGAACAGTGGCAAAATATAGAGAGCAATTAGGGTTTTCCGTAGCCAGGTTAAGAAAAGAATTATAAAAAATAAAACATCAATCCAATTTTTATTGGTTTAAGCTCGAAAGGAATAACACTTCTTGATTTATCGTAATTTTTAAAAACTTTAGTTAAGCCATATTCAAAATATAAGTTCCAAGTATTATAGCCCATAGTGAGTGTTAAAGCATGAGAAAATGGAATTACATTTTTAATTACAAATTTTTCATTATAATTTGGTCTCGCAATATTAGAAAATCTATAACTAAATTTATATCCACCATAAATACGCCAAAAAGAATAACTTTCATAATTAGATGTTCTCCATCTATATTCTAAAGGGAATTCAATTAACTGACTATACATGCTAATTTTAGAATCTACCGATGAATCATTTATAATTTCATATTCTTCATTTCCAAGTTTATTTTTAAAAATATTTAAATTTGATATTTGATGATTAAATGAGTATCCAATTCCTAATCCAATTGCTTTATTTCCATCTGAATTCATCGGCATATCTTTTATAAAACCAAATTGAATACTTTTTGAAAAACCATTTTGTTTAAATCCGTATACATCATGATTAATTAAAAGGTAAGAAGTTCCAAAATATATTTGATCTTCTTTGTATTTATTAGAATCATTAGACACTTCTTGTCCATTAAGAATTATAGAAAATATTATAGTTATAAAAAAAACTCTCATTTAGTAAAATTAGCTATAATTAGTAATAAAAAAAGACGTCATAAATACGTCTTTTTTTATTACTAATTATTTATTAAAACTTAATCTATATTTTGAGAATATTCCCCCACTCTAGTAGTATAATTAATTTTTAATGCGTTAACCTTTCTGAGTTCCTGTTTAATGTCCGTAATTAAACCCATATTAGTTTCTCCATCAATTTTAAGAGCAGTTGTTAAAACATTTTGTAATTCTTGTCTTTTAGAAGCTCTTTCTGCTAAAACAAATGCTGCAACTTCTGAAACAGATGCAAACTTATCATTAAGTTGAATTCTCGCTTGAGTTCCATATTTATCTTTATATCTACTAGATGGTTTGCCTGCATATATATACATTACTCTGTCTTTTTTATCCAATTTTTGAATTTGATTTGCAGCAGGTAATGAATTAGTAACCATTAATGTATTATCTCTCATTACTGTAGCAACCATAAAAAAGAAAAGTAACATGAATACAATATCAGGTAGAGATGCAGTGTTAACAGCAGGTAATTCACTGTTTTTTTTCTTTTTAAATTTTGACATAACTTTTATTTAGTTTTACTGGGTTCAGCTTCAGAAAGTTTTTGAGGATACATAGCTTTTAAAATGTCTATTTTAGGTTTTAACTTTTTCTTTTCTAAAGAACTAGATCTTGGATCAGAATATCTCTTATTAGCTTCAACAAAAGTTAATCCTAAATTGGGATATAAACTACGGAATTCACGATTTCTAAGCTCATTATATGCTGCAACTAATTCATTTTGAACAGCTATATAAACCTTATAAGAAGTCTCCCTGTCATTTTTTAATGAAATAATAGCTTTCTCTGGATTGTCTGAAGAAGCTGGATCTTTATTTCCCTTGCAATATGAACATTCCTCAGCATCTTTTCCGCCACCATTATCAAGAAATTCAATAGCAGCCTGTCTAATTTCACTAATATTCATAGGTTTTTCTTCGACCAATAGTTGATTATATTTATTTACAACAACAGTAAATATATTTTTCTCTTTAATAATTGGGGGATCAATTAATTCATCCATTGGTGGAAGTTTTCTATTAATTCCAGAATCAGTTTCAATAGTAGTGGTAACAAGGAAGAATATCAATAATAAAAAAGCGATATCTGCCATTGATCCTGCATTAACTTCAGGGGAAGCACGTCTAGCCATAATTCTACTTAATTAATCTTTTAATACTCGGAATAATCATTGATAAAATCGCTATAATTGCAAAAAAATATCCTGAACGAATACCAGTTTCAACCCAACGAGATCCAGATGCAGATAAAATAGCATCATCTTTCATTTTAGTTTCAACCCCAGAAGACAAAGCAAAAGAAATTCCAATAACTATGACTAAAACAAGTAAAGAAATTCCTGCCTTTTTGAGCTTTTGAGAATCTGAAAAAAGTCCTCTTAAAGAAAAAAGTAATGTAACAATTACAGTGATGATAACTACAGCAAATGTAAGGTTGACAATCGGTGAAACAGCAGAAAAGTCTCCTAAGGATGCGGCCATTTTTACATCATTATCTGATTTAACAATTACTAAACCAAGAAATATTATACCCAAAAAACCAATTATTGCGGAAATAATTTTTGTTATTTTTTCAATATTCATAAAAAATTAATTAAAAAATTAAACTATTTTTTTTGAGCAACGAGAATATCAATCAATGTTATTGAGGCATCCTCCATGTCATTAACAATGCTATCTATTTTGGCTACTATATAATTATAAAAAACCTGTAAAATGATGGCAACAATTAATCCAAAAACAGTTGTTAAAAGTGCAACTTTAATACCCCCAGCGACAAGTGATGGTTGCATATCTCCAGCAGCTTCAATTTTATCAAATGCTTGAATCATCCCAATTACAGTCCCCATGAATCCAAGCATTGGAGCTAATGCAATAAACAAAGAAATCCATGATACATTTTTCTCAAGCTGACCCATCTGAACTCCTCCATAAGCTACTACAGCCTTTTCTGCGCTCTCAACACCTTCATCAATTCGATCCAAACCTTGATAAAAAATTGATGCAACAGGACCCTTAGTGTTTCTGCAGAGTTCTTTAGCCGCTTCAACCCCACCGCTTGAAAGAGCTTCTTCAACTCCTTCAGTTAATTTTTTTGTATTTGTAGTAGCCAGGTTTAAATATATAATTCTTTCTATAGATATTGCTAATCCTAAAATTAAACAAAGCATTACAATACCCATAAAACCTGGACCTCCTTCAATAAATCGTGTCTTTATTTCTTGAGTAAAAGAAATTGATTCTGTATTAGACTGATCATCATCTTGTACAATAGAAATAAAACTTAAAAGAGAAGAAACGCTAACAACTACATTTGCGTTAGCAGAGAAACTTGATACAAAAATTGCCATCAAAGAGGCGAGTATTAATTTTTTCATTTTAGAGAAATTAGTTTTATAATATAAAGTTTTAAAGATAAAAAAAAATACTAGTTAAAATAATTTTTTCTAAGGGTATTGACTTATGTAGCTGAATTGTTGTTTTAAATAAACAATTCTTATGTTAATTAAACTTCTATTCCTTGTCTTATTAAATTTTATTAGTAGAGAGAAAGGGATTCGAACCCTCGAACCACTGTTAAGCGGTTACACGCTTTCCAAGCGTGCGCCTTCGACCACTCGGCCACCTCTCTAATGATTTTATTCAAAAGCTAATAAACAAAAAAGCTTTGAAAAACACTTTAAATTTTTAATTATTTAATTTTAAAAATTTGTTTGGCATTTTTAGTTGTCTCTTTAGAAATTTCTTCTGATGATATTTCATAAACCTCTGATAATTTTTTAATTACCTGAATAATATAAGAACTTTCATTTCTTTTACCCCTATAGGGACTAGGAGCTAAATAAGGAGAGTCCGTTTCTAAAACTATATTATTTAAAGGGATTTGATTTAAAAACTGATCAATCATGCCATTTTTGAATGTCACAACTCCACCTATTCCTAATTTCATGTTTAAATCAATTATCCTTTTTGCTTGTTCTAATGTACCCGAGAAACAATGAAAAATTCCAGTTAAATTATCAGAATAATTAGATTCTAAAATTTCAAATACTTCATCAAAAGCATCACGACAATGAATTACAATTGGTAAACTGTATTTCTTAGCTAGATTAATTTGATATTCAAATGCTTGTTTTTGATTATCTAAAAAATTTTTTTTCCAATAAAGATCAATTCCAATTTCACCAATGGCAAAATACGTTTGATTACTTTGGAGTAAGTTATCTACATGCTCTAATTCTTCTTTATAATTTTCTTTCACATGACATGGATGAAGCCCTGACATTAAAAAAATATTCTCAGGAAAGGAATTTTTTAATTCTAGCATTCGATTTGTATAACTAGAATCAATAGCAGGAATAAAAAAACGGTCAATACCTAAAAAAATTGCTCTTTTTATTACTTCTTCTCTATCTTCATCAAAAGATTCCGCATAAAGATGTGTATGGGTATCAATTATTTTCATATTACAAGCATATTGTTTTAAAATTAACTGTAATTTTTTAAATTTTTAAAAATAAATGACATTATTACTTAAAAAAAAGGGATATATAAAAATTAAAATGGAGATAATGAAAAGTCGACATATATGTTGTCAGCTTATTCTAAATAAAAAGAAAGGTTTTTTTTTGATTGATACTGGAGCATCCAATAGCTGTGTAGATGAAACAAAAATAAATTTTTTTTCGCTCATCAAAAATGATTCTGAGATTGAAGTTTCTGGCGCTGGTATTGAGAAAATAAAAGTAACTCCTACAAAAAAAAGCATATTTAGTTTCAAGGATAATAAATCAATAAAATTATCCTTAATGCTTTTAGAAATGGAGTCTATAAATATTTCATTAAAAGAACAAAACAATAAAGCCATTGATGGGATATTAGGAGCTGATTTTTTTAAAAAATCTAACGCTATAATTGATTATAAATCAAAAAATTTTTATTTAAAACTCTAATGCTTTTTTTATATTATCATCCATCAAAAAATTTTTCGGATTTTCAAGGGCTTCTTTAACGGCAACTAAAAAACCAACAGATTCCCTTCCATCTATTATACGATGATCATAAGAAAGTGCAATATACATTATTGGCCTAATTAAAACCTTACCATTAACTGCCATCGGTCTATCAACTATATTATGCATTCCAAGAATAGCAGATTGTGGTGGATTAAGTATTGGAGTGGAAAGCATAGAACCAAAAACTCCTCCATTAGAAATAGTGAAAGTTCCTCCAGTCATTTCATCTACCGTAATTTCTCCATCTCTAGCTCTAATTGCCAATCTTTTAATTTCAGTCTCTATACCTCTAAAGGACATTTTTTCAGCATTTCTAAGAACTGGCACCATTAATCCTTTTGGACCAGACACAGCAACGCTTATGTCATAAAAATCATTATTTATTTGATAATCACCATCTATCATAGAATTTACATCTGGAAATAGACTTAAAGCTCTAACCACTGCTTTAGTGAAAAAACTCATAAACCCAAGACCGACTTCATGTTTTGCTTTAAATTCCTCTTTGTATTTACTTCTTATAGAAAAAATTGGATCCATATCCACTTCATTAAAAGTAGTTAACATTGCAGTTTCATTTTTAACACTAACAAGTCTTTCGGCCACTTTTCTTCTTAATAATGAAAGTTTTTTTCTTGAATTATCTCGTTTTTTATTGTCCGGTAAAGATCCCATTGATGGTTTAGCTCTTAAAGCATCATCCTTAGTAATTCTTGAATTCCTTCCAGTTCCATTTATGCTTTCAGGCAAAATTCCTTTTTCATCAAGAATTTTTTTTGCAGCAGGAGAAGGACTACCTGAGGCATAGTTTGAAATCTGAGAGTTGCTTATTGTTGATTTTTCATTTAAAGTTGATTCTTTCTTTACCTCAGAAATTTTAGATGATAAGTTATTTAAATTTTTTCCATCAGTATCAATTAAACATACTACTTGACCTACAGAAACAGAATCACCTTCGTCTGCCTTTAAAGTTATTATACCCGATTGTTCAGCAGGTAATTCTAAAGTAGCCTTATCAGAGTCAACTTCTGCAATAGTTTGATCTTTTTCTACAAAGTCTCCATCCGTAACTAACCATTGAGCGATTTCTACTTCTGTAATTGACTCTCCAGGAGATGGAACTTTCATTTCTAAAATCATAATAACTTATTTTTTATATAGAATTATTTGCAA
>Ga0114997_10001733_pt1 | contig 17917 bp, 14 predicted proteins | sample ArcticOcean_MG_C_2_FD_87045 | JGI IMG/M metagenome (GOLD analysis project Ga0114997, IMG submission 87045) | Marine microbial communities from western Arctic Ocean - ArcticOcean_MG_CB4_136 | ecosystem: Environmental > Aquatic > Marine > Oceanic | place: Arctic Ocean: Canada Basin | collected...
CAGCAGAATTAAATATACTTGATGGGGTTACAAGTACAGCAGCAGAATTAAATATACTTGATGGGGTTACTTCAACTGCTGCAGAAATTAACATTTTAGATGGTGTAACTAGTACCTTTACTGAACTTAACTTACTTGACGGCGTTACAAGCACAACAGCAGAACTGAACATCCTAGATGGAGTGACATCAACTGCCGCAGAACTTAACATCTTAGACGGTGTGACAAGCACAGCAGGTGAATTAAATCTTATTGATGGTGGAGCAACAGTAGGAACAACTGCTGTAGCAGATGGTGATGGTATTCTTCATAATGATGCAGGTACTATGAAAGTTACAAGTGCCGCTACCTTTAAAACATATTTTCAAGCAGGACTATCAAGTGCAGCAGATGATATAGCAGCAGGAGATGCTGCAATAAACATAACAACAAGCTCAGGAAACATTACAATAGATGCAGCTGCTAATGATAGTGATATAATATTCAAAGGAACAGATGCTACTGCTGATATTACCATGCTTACACTTGACGGTTCAGACGCAGGCTCAGCTGCTTTTAATGATAAAGTTACTATCGGTGACGGCAAATTAGTTCTTAACTCAACTGCTGTTACTTCAACTGGAGCAGAGTTAAACATACTAGACGGAGTGACATCAACTACTGCAGAGCTAAACATATTAGACGGAGTAACTTCTACAGCTGCTGAATTAAATATTCTTGACGGAGTAACATCAACTGCCGCAGAACTAAACATTCTTGATGGAGTTACCTCTACAGCCGCAGAGTTAAATATCCTAGATGGTGTGACAAGTACTGCAGCAGAGTTAAACATTATAGATGGCAATACAAGTGCTACTTCTACAACTCTTGCAGATGCAGATAGAATTGTTGTAAACGATAACGGAACTATGGTTCAAGTAGCTTTAACTGATGTAGACGCTAGAGACTTTGCAATAGTAACTACAGCACCTTCAGGCGATCAGTCAGCTAAGAAAACTGGTTTTGTTTGGTACGTTGTATAATACAAGGAATAGATAATGGGTATTAGAGTATGGGATGGTGATTCGATTGAAACACCTGATCCAATTTTAGTAAAAGTAACAAACGGAAATTTACGATTTGTAAACTATGCTGTTGTTTTAGAAACAGATGGTTCTTTAACTACAGTATTTAATGCTATTAGACAGACTACTAAAGATACAGCAACTACTAAAACTACATCAACTGGCGGCACTACAAACACTACTACAACTTATAATACAACACTTGCTACAGCCACAACTAGAGCTACTTCAACAACTAGAAGCACTACAACAAGTTATAATACTACTAGAGCTACTGGAACTTCACACGCTACTACAACAAGTTATAATACTACTAGAGCAACTTCAACATCTTTTAATACTACAACTACTTTTAGTACCAGTTTTAATACTACAAGAGGCACTAGCAAAAGCACTACTACAACTTTTGCCACTAGCAGAAATACCAGTTTTAACACCACTCATTTTACAGCAGATGAAAATACTGTTGGTAATGTAACGATAACCACAAGCAGAAGCACTTCTTTCAACACAAGTAGAAGTACAACAACTACGTTTAACACAAGTTTTGCTACAAGTAGAAATACAACGAGATCTACAGCTACAAGTAAAAACACAACTACAACTTTTGGAACTTCACACTCTACTACAACAAGTTATAATACTACTACGACTTTCGGTACGTCACATGCTACTACAACAACTTTTAATACAACAACAACTTTTAATACTACAACAACTTTTGCTACAACAAAAACTACAGCTACAGATGCGTCAGTAAATACTACTACAACTTATAATACGTCAACAGCAATATTTGTAAGAGTAACTGCTACAGGAAATACTGGATCAGTTTTTGATACTGAAGTAGCTTCAGCAGGAGCGCATAGTGCTAGGTATTGGGATGGAAGTTCTTGGACAGGATAAAGTAAATGACAGTAAAAGAAGAAATAAAAATAATAAACAGAAGAACAGAAGAAACATTAGCAATTTTATTAGAGCATTTTAAAGAAATGGAAGAACGTATGGATGCTTTAGAAAGAAAGAAAATGTGTAAGTGTAATAATAACGGAGTTTAAAATGGCAGAGAATGAAGCACATACAGATCCAGATGAAATACAAAAACTTAACAGAAGACTTGCAAGTTTTTGGGATATTATTTCAAAACGTCTAGAAGCAATAGAAGAAAAAGTAGACGCTCTAGAAAAAAATGCCTCTTGAAACACTAGCATTTAATGATGTACTGAATAATGATATAGCCCATTTTTTTAAATCAGGAAATATCAGAAGAGCAACAGTAAATAAACAACTAGATAAGATACATCATTTGTTACCGCTGAAAGGTAATCATGAAACAAATTTAGAATACGATATTTGGTATGACTTTAAAAACGAAAAGAAAATAAGAGGATATGTCTATACAGACATTATGACGAAGTTTGTTTATATTAAACCTGCTTCTTCTTTATATTCTTTAAAGCTTTTAAGAGAATGTGTAAGAGGAGAAATTACACAGGAAGGAGAAAAAATCTTTGACGCTATTGCTAATAAAAATGCAGATAAGTATAATTTACAAACTACAGATATAGATTATCCTTATGTAGTTTTTTTAGCAGGTACAAATATTTTAGAAGAAATTACAGATGATGTTAAACTTTTAAAAGCTATAAAAGAAGAAGGTGCTAAATTAAAACCTCATCCTTTAACATCTCCTTTTACAATGTCTTTTTTAAAAGCAAAGTATGGTAAAGATTCTTTAGTAAATAAAAATCTATCAGGACATGAGATTTTAAATAGAGCAAAAGTTGTAGGATGTACTACTAATTCTGAAATGGGATTGATAGCTTTAGCACAAGGTAAGCGTGTTAATTTATTTGATAGACCTAAGATAGCTTGTAAAACTTATACACATATCTATAAAGTTTTATTTGAACAAGGATACCCAGTAATAAATGATTTTAAAAGATTGTTATCAGCAACTAACTCTGGCTTAATTTATCATGCAGCAGAACAACCCAAAGAAAATATAAAAAACTTTTTTCATTATTTTAATAAAGTAGAACATGTTAAACCTAACAGACCTAAAAGTCTTAATACTAGAAAGTAATAACTTAACTAATCTTACAGTTAACTCTTTAGAAAAAAATACTCCACAAGTATCTTATAAAGTAATAACTAAAAAAGAACAAACAAACAGTAGGATAGGTACAGCATTACTAAATACTAAAGGAATAACTTTAGTAGTTAAAAGCGGTATAGTTTTAGAATTAAAAGAAGGAGACATACCTTCTATAGAACAATTAGAAGCTGTTGATATATGTGTAAGCAGAGAAGCAGTTTTTATAGATCACAATAGATTATCAGAACATTATCGTTATGTAGATAATACATTAACAAACGGAGTTGTTGATTTAAATATTTTTATTATTAATCCTGCAAGATGGAAAGATGTTCCAGAAACAGATACTGGAATATTAAACGATGTTAAAAAATTATTTATACCTAGATACATGCATCACAAAAATGATATTTTATTACAAGAAGAAGCAACAGCAACAATAGATGCTTTTAACTATGGAGTTCTTGGAGAGCAAGCAAGTGTCTTTAATTACATAGATTGTATTGAAGCAGATACTATAAACATGTTAGAAACTTATGGTTATTGTTTTGATAAATTACTTCCTTATTTAAAAGGAATACCTAAAAAAGAAAAAGAAAGAATTAAATTTTTAGCTAACAAAACAAATATTAAAATTAAAAACACTAGAGAAAAAATGCACCGCTTAAATACAGGAACAATATAATGGATATGGAAACGTGGAACATACTTGTAACTTTAATTATAGCTCCTGTAGTCTACAGTATTCGACAGAACTTTGTAGAGGTTAAGAGAATAGATGTTCTTTTAAATAAAACTAGAGAAGAAGTAGCTAAAGGCTATGTTACTAAAGAAGAACTAGAAAATAATATGGATCGCGTTATCCGTATGCTTAATAAACTAGAAACAAAACTTGATAAACTTTTTGAAGTTAAAACTAATTAGGAATTAATATGGCACGTAAAAGACATAAAAAGAAAAGATTAGACTATCGAACAGGTGGCCGTGTAGAGTTAGCTAGAGGCGGAAAGAATAGCTCTGGTCAAGCTAAAGGGAAAAAAGCTCAAGTTAAAGCACCTAAACGTGTTACTTTGCCTGCTACTAAACGTCCTGTTCCTACACCTGTACCTGTTCCAATACCACAAAATGAATACAGGGCTGGAAGTGAAGAAGCTGATACAGGAGTTCCAGCAAATATACCACCAGCTAACAACGCACCAGTTTACAACCCAGTAGCTTCTTCCCCGTATGTTGCTCCTTCAACAGTTGTTAGTGAAGAACCTGATATTAGCGGAGGCTCAGACGGTAGAAATAATCCTGATGGTGGAGGCGGTAGTAGTAGTTTTGTTGCAAACAAAGGACAAGACAGAAAGAAAGATGAAGATACTGGAACGGTAAACACTCAAAAAGAAAACGAGCGTAATATTTATACTGCTGAAACAGAAAAGAAAATAACAGCCGCTAGAGACACAGCACTTTTATCTCGTAAAGGCGAAACCATAGTTCCTGACATTCCAAGTATTAGCGAAGATCTCGGCACTAAACTAGACACAGATGCTACAGAAGTTGTTACTCCTGATACAGATATACAAACGATTAACGAAGAGACTGTAGGGGATTTTGAAGCTTCGGCTTCTACAGCAGATTCTGATTTTTCTACAGCAACAGCTCCTACAGCTAGTGCAACAGCAGCAACTGAACAAGACGCTATAACAGCCTCTACTATGGTTCGTGCAGCAAATGTAACTCCTTCTGCTGTAAACTCAGCTACAGGAACTTTATCTTCAGAAGCTCAAGCACAAGTAGAAGAAATTAGAAATCTATCAGGTGCAGCAGTAGCTGCGCAAGTTTCTAATTCTATAATAGAAGCAAGTAAAGCTACTAATGTTAATGCTATAATTTCTGCAGGAGCATACGTTCCTCAAGTTTCAGGAGTAGCCGGACAGCTTTCCTCTACTTCAGATGCTGAACAACAAACAAGAGAAGCTATTACAGGCTCTTCTGCAACCTCTATTGAAACTACTATTATTAATAGTATAGGCTTTGATGCTGCTCAGAGGAGCGCAGTACAAGGTACATCAAGAACAGGGTCTGCTGCTTTAATGGTAGCTCAAATATCAGACATACCTCCAAGTATTACTGCAGCTATTGTAGCTGATCCTACAACAGTAGAAGCTAAAATAGATTCTCAACCTGTAGATGTTCAAGCAGCAATAGCCGCCTTACCAACAGAAGCCTTAGTTAGTTCTCAGATGGAAACATTATTAGGAGGTTTAGAAAGCGGCACAGTTCCTGCTTGGGCTAAGCCTGCAGTAGATGCAGCTAATCAAAACATGGCTCAACGCGGTATGGAAGTTTCGTCTGTAGGAAGAGATGCTTTGTTTAATGCTATTATTCAAATGACTTTTCCTATTGCTCAGAATAACGCACAAGCTTTACAGACTAGAGCAGCTCAAAATTTATCTAATGAACAACAAGCTAATTTAGAAGGAGCTAGATTAGACATGACCAGACGTATGACTAACGTAGCTAACCAACAAACAGCAGCTAGTCAAACAGCACAGAACGCACAACAAATGTCAGTAATGCAAAGCCAGTTTAATCAAGACGCTGTAATAACTACAGCACAACAACAACAACAAACACGTTTAGCTAACTTACAAAACCAACAACAAGCTGCAACATTAAACGCACAGAACCAACAAGCTATGAACTCTCAAAATTTAGCTGCAGGAACACAAATAGATTTAGCTAATTTACAAATACAAGATGCAACAGCTAGAGAAAACATGTCAGCTTCTCAACAAGAAAAAATGCTTGAGTATCAAACAGCAGCAACTTTCTTATCACAGAACGCAGCTTTTGCTAACGATATGAAAAAAGCTAATCTTAGCACAGATCAACAAATGCGTTTAGCTAATCTTAGCGCACAGAACCAAGCTTCTACAGAAAATTTAAATGCTTCTCAACAGACTGAGTTAGCTAATTTAAATAAACGTATGCAAATGAATTTAAAAAATTCTGAGTTAGCTCAACAAATGGGATTAGCTCAGCTTAATGTAGATCAACAAAAAGCTATGCAAAACGCTACTATGACAGCTAACATGGATATGACTAAGTTTACTACGGAACAACAAGTAGAACTTGCTAACAGTAAATTTATGCAAACTGCAGGTCTTACTAATTTAAATAACGAACAACAAGCAATACTACAAAACGCTACAGCTTTAGCGTCTTTAGATATGGCAACATTAGATCAAAGAACTAGAATTTCTGCACAGAATGCTCAGTCTTTTTTAAACATGGATATGGCTAATCTTAGTAATGCTCAACAAGCTACTATGCTTTCTGGACAACAAACACAACAAGCTATGTTAAGTAATCAAGCGGCTGAAAACGCATCTAAACAATTTAATGCTACAAGTGAAAATCAAACTAATCAATTTATGACTAGCCTTGCACAACAGGTAGAACTAACAAATAAACAACAGTTAAATGCTATGTCACAGTTTAATGCAAATACAAAAGCTACAACAGAAGCTCAAATAAGAGGTTTAACATCTGATGAAGCAAAACTTAATGCTCAATTAGCTACACAAGTTAGTCAGTATAATGCGCAGTCAGCTTACGATAGAGCTAAATGGAACGCTACTAACGCACAAGCCGTAGAACAATCTAACGTAGCATGGCGTAGACAAGCAAACACAATTAATACTGCAGCAGCTAATCAAATTTCTATGCAGAACGCTCAGAATATGTTTGGTATGTCACAATCAGCTCAAGCATTTTTATGGCAAGAATTAAGAGATAGAGCAGCTTATGAGTTTCAAGCAGCAGAAAAATACGAAGATCGTAAAACACATCTTATAGCACAATCATTAAGTAACGAAGCTACTAGCGCACAGTATTGGGATAATTTAAAAAGTTCTAATCTTGATAAAGTATTTTCAGCACTCGGATCTTTTGTTATTCCAAAAACAGAAGCATAATTAAATAGGAGTTACACGTTATGGCATTATTACCATTTTTAGCAATAGGAGCTTTATTGGCTTCTTCTAAAAAAGTTAGAAAAGAAATTAGTCGTTTTGCTAAAAAAGTTAAAAAGAAATTAAAGAAAGTAGTTAAGAGTAAAGCTTTTAAAATTATTGCAGCAGCGGCGCTTATAGTTACAGGAGCGTATTTTGTAGCAGGATTGGTTCAATCAGGCGCAGCCGTATCAGCAGCAGCAGGCACAGCAGGGGCTACTACAGCAGGCACGACAGCCGTAGCTGGTACAACTGCTGCAGCCACGCAAGCAACTATAGCTGCTAATGCAGCGGCAACAACAGCAGCAAGTACTTCAGGAATAGTAGCTCGAACAGCAACAGCAATAGCTAACGGAGCTAGGACAGCTTATACAGCCGTAACTAATACAGCTATGTCAGCAGGCGGATCTACTTCTCAGTTTCTTGCAAACGGTTTAAGCGCAATAACTAATAAAATTGCAGGAAAAACTGGAGGTTTTGATACAAGTACTTTTGCTTCTACTCCTGCTGATGCAGCTAGAGATCAAGCTATGGCTATAGCGTCTAATCCTACTGGAGTAGATCCTTCTTTATATGCTTTAGATACTTCTAAATTTACAGGAAAATCTATGGCAAATATAGGGGATACCTCTATGAGTACTGATTCAATACTAAATTACAATCCTATATCTGCAAAAAGAGGTACTAATTTTACTATAGCACCTGATCCAACAAAAATTGTAAGCAGAACACCTATGGAGTTAGCTCAAGACGCAACTGCTCAAAGCATAACTCAAGAAACAATAGCAGCAGAAACAGGTGCAAAAGCATCAAACAGTTTACTAAGCGCATCTACAGTTAAAGAAGGTTTAGATAAGTTAACTGAACCTACCGCTGCTAATGGAGGTGCTTACAACCCTTCTTATGGTCTTCTTCAAGAAATGGAAGTTGCTCCTTTGTTTACTCCAGAAGCTATGGAAAACTTTGCTACACATTATCCAGGCGCAAACAAAGAGTTTATGTTTGGTGGACAAATAGATAATACTGCTTACATGAAAACTAAGCAGGGCTTACATAATTATTAAACGGAGATACTAATGGCAGAACCAACTTATAGCAGAGAAGGACTAGAACATCTAGCAACAACAGGTGGGCCTGTTCCTGGTCAGTCTCTAACAAACAATCCTGAAGAACCGTATGATTGGGAGAAAGCTCCTAAGTTTACTGCTGTAACTCCTGCTTTAGATACAATTTTTGTAGAATTAACAGAGCCTGAAACTTACCATGATCTTATGGATCTTATGCACAAAGGTGTTCCTATAGGTAATATTACAGATATTCTTATTTATAAAGGATTTACTTCTGGACTATGGAATCCTGATTTAGCTGTTATGCTTTTAGAGCCTGTTATGTATATGCTAATTGCTCTAGCTACACACGGAGGAATTGACGAGCCTGTGTTAGATGATGAGGCTGAAGTTATGGATTCTGATGAACAATTAACTGAAGTTCAAAAAGTTATTGAAACAGCTAAAGAAAAAATTATACCTGCTTTAACTACAACAGGTATCCCTAGAGAAATACAACAACGAGTAGAAACTTTAGAAATTCCTGAAAGCCCTTCAGAAACTCCTAGTTTACTCAGCAAACCAGAGGTAGAACAATAATGGCTATAAGTATAAGTAGTGATCCTCAAGTACAAAAAATGGTATCGGACTCATCAAAGAACCTTAAACGCGCAAAAAAAACAAGCAAAGCTTCTTCGATTATTGTGCCTGCTGTATTAACCTATGATGCTGCTTCTAAAGCAAAAGCAAAAAAAAGAGGACTAGAGTTTTGGCAAAGTAACGATCCTGAAGTAGCTAAACAATATGGTTTTATAAATCGAACTATAGCTTGGAGAGAAGATCATACAGAAAACTACGGCTTAGGCCCAGGATGGAAAGATGAGTATAGAAGAATAGAACGTAATAAATTTATGGATGATAAAATGGCTTCTGGTGCAGGTATTGATAAGGGTCAAAGAGCATTCTTATTAAAACAGGTTAATGAAGATATAGAAGACGATATTGTTACTCGTAGTAGGTTATTAGATTTATCAAATGAGTTTGCGCTTAGTGCTGATGAAACAGCAGCACAAAAAAGAACCTCACTATATGCACCTTATAATAAAGCTAGAATGAACCAATTTAAAAATATTGTAAATAACTCAGGTGTTATAAGAGACTTAGGAGGTTTATTTACAGGAAGTAAAAAATATAAAGAAGGAGACAGTACTCCTCAAACGGATTCTATGGCTTCTCTTTTAAAAGAAATGAATCGAAAATCTAATGAGTGGGATGAAGCTACAGGAAAATACGAAGCAGCAAAAGATAATAACAAAATGTCAAATTTGTTTATAACAAAAGGAGATACTGGAGCTGGGCCACTTGAAGTAACAGGAAAATTTGCTGAATTTTCAACCTTAGCACAAGGTAATGTTGAGAAAGATCCTAGATTTAAGGGAGACACAGCTTTCAAAATAACTTGGTCAGATGATGAATCAGGTAAGTCAGGAGTGCTACAGGCGTATGACATGAACAATAGAATGTCAAAAACTACGAAACAAGCTTTCTGGACACAAGTTGGCATGATTGCTTCTGCAAACAAATATGTATATGACAAAACTTTTGCTGATGATTCTAGTATGGGTATTAAAACTTTCAAAGATTTTATGCAAAACGCTATAGATCGCGTTTATAATGATAAAAGATTAACAGGTATAAACACATCTTATAGTGGAACTGGTAAATATGAACAATCTTATAGTGCTGTAGTGAATAAAGCTCGAGGTGTAGGCATACAATTTCTGCCATACACTCCGCAAGAAATGCGTGAACAAACTTATGGTATGTTAAAACAAGGCGGTATTGGTTATCTAGACGGTGGTATATCAAACGAGCAAAAAATTAGACATGATAATGCTGTAATCAAGACTCAAAATGCGTTAAGTAATGGCGAACAGTTTGATGGTCGAGCAGTACAAGTAATTACAAACGTAACAAAACAGCTTAGTAAAGGTAACTTTTTAAATAAAAATGAACAAGATAACTTTGTGAAGTTTGTTGACGCTCTTGAAAAAGAAGGGGTAACTGAGGAGACACAATACTTACGTAACTTAGTTATGGATCCTAGCAGTTATGCAACTGATACCGATACTATGCTGATAAACGAAAAGAAAGATACACCTAACAACTTAGGCTACGCTAACACTTTGTCTCCTGATGAACTAGATAACGTTATTAGTAAAGATAATAAAAACCCTTTGCCTTCTATAACTATGGAAGATTTTAAAACAGTAGACGATTATTTTAAATCTACAGACAAAGTAGATTTTAATGTAACAGAAGCTTTTAAAAATTTATATTCGACAGTAAAAGGTTTAAAAACAGACTTTTTAGATTACGCTGAAACAAAACTACCTGATCCAACTAGGTTAGAATATACTGACGCAACTATAAAGAAAAGCGAAGATGACCTTAAAGAACTTTATAATGAAGTAGCTCCTATTGTTAAACTAAAAACTAAACAATTAGTTGCTGAGGCTCCGCCAGCTATTAAAGGCTTTATGAAATCCGTAGAAAAAGCAACAGGCTCTTTCTTTACGAACTCTAACAAGGCTATTACATCAGGTGCGTTAACTACCTTTGCTGTTGTAGATGCTACAAAATACGGCACAGAATTACTTGAGTTAGCTAAAGAAACAGCGATAAAAACTCAAGATAAAATTGTAGAAATGTATGATAGTACAGAAGAAGCCAGAAAAGATATTAAAGATCAAGCAAAACTTATGACGTTTTATGATGAAATTACAAAACCTAATTGGCAAGCCTTTAAAAGAAACGTAGTTGATGATTATAAAACATTTGCTTTAAATAATAATTTAAATCAAGAAGACTTTATGAAAGCTTTAGAGTCTGTTTATGGGCCGTTGTTTGAAAAAATACAAGACAGTTCATTATATCCGCACCAGTTACGTAATAACAAGAGCTTACTAGCACCTGAAGAAAAGGATTAATATGGCCGTTAATAACCCTACGACGAGTGATTGGGTAAGATTTCAACAAGACCATCCAGATTTGTTTTTAAGTACTACGTCTGAAAAAGAAAGAAAGAACGCTGTTCTTAAACAAACTCAAGAGTTAGCAAATCTAAATATTCCTATCCAACAAAAAACTACAGAACCAGAGCCTGTAGATTTACCTGTGGAAGAAGAAGAAGAAAAATCTATATACGATAATCCTACTATTAAAAAGTATCTAAACAAAAATACTTTAGTAAAAGAAGAAGACTCTCGATGGAGCGAGGATTTACAAAGCGACATGCTTCGTAATAAATCTATATATGATGATCCTGTTATTCAAAAATATTTAACTCCACAAGCAACTAAAAATAACTTAGATACCTCTCTTGATTCTTACAGCGATAAAGAATATGACTTGTATGATTTAGATGAAGACCAAAACTATCAAAAAGTAGCTGAACGTTTTTTAAGATCTATAGGAAGTAATGAAAATATTTATGAAAATTTAAGAGATGCTAAATATAGTATAGGAGATGCTGTTTCTTTAGCTTTAAGATCAGGTAATTGGGATCAACAAACAAAAGATGATTATAAATATTTAAAAACTACATTTGATAACGCTGATCTAGGAGGAACTGGACATATTCTTCAAGCTACTAAAGACATAGCTATTGATCTTGTATTTGATTTACCTAATCTATTAGCTGTTCCTTTTATTGCGTCTACAGGAGGCTTAGGAGGCGTGGCATTAGCTGGAGCTGCTAAGTTTGGAGCAACACAAGCCTTTAGACAAAGTGCTAAAAAATTATCACAAGACTACGCTAAGAATAAATTAATGAGAACAGCTAGTATAGGCATGACTGAAGGAGCGTATGACGCAGGAGTTATAGGAGTATCTAATCAACTTAGTGATATGCAAACAGGGATAAGAGAAAACTTTAGCGCACCACAAGCAGTAGGCATGACTTTTGGAGGAGCTGCTTTAGGAGGCGGGGCTGCTTATGGTTTAGTAAAAGCAGCTAATGCTATGGCAAGAAGAAATTTAAATAAATATGTAGAAGAAAGCGGTATTGATGCAGAACGTGTAAAAGATGCCACAGCTGAAAACGTTAAACTATGGAGAAAAGAATTAAAACTTGTAGATAATGTATTAGGACAAATTACAGGTAAGGCTACTACTCCTTATAAAACATTAGGCGAAGAGTCTCAAATGATGCGTCAGTTTTTATTAAACATACGGCATGATGCTATGCGTAGAGTAACTGATAAAGGACTTGATGATGTTGCCCAAGTTAATTTTGGTGGAGCAGCAAACGCTAGAGGCGCTGATTATTCTTTACGTATGCAAAAAGCTATGAAGAATTTAGAAGGCAAATTTGGAAAAGTAGATCCTCAAGATAACTCGGATATTTTATATTTATTAACTAGGAAAAACTTTGAGTTAAGTGATTATGTTAACTTAGTAAAACGTGGAAGAAAAGGCGAAAATGATGTTTATTCAATTACAGGGGAAATCCTTAGACCTGTAGACGGAGAGGATACTGGTGTTACTAGAGCAATACCTGACAACGTTCTTAAAGCAGCTAAAGGAATAGAAGATACGTTTGCTAAAATTTATGGTGACGGTTTTGATCTTACAAAAATAGGCGGGCTACAAGACGGAACTACTTTTAATTTATTCGATAATGTTACTGAAAAAGTAGCTAAATATTTTCCTAGACACTGGAAAATTAGAGCTGTTGAAGAAAATACTGAAGAGCTAGAAGGTATGCTAGTAGCTTCTAGACATACAGATATGCGTTTAGAACGAATGACAGATGAAGGAATTGAAGAATTAAATTTATCTGACGGAGTTACTCGATATGTTTTAGATTTTGATGCAGATGGAAAAGTAATTCCTGAAAGCATGTCGCGTGTAGATAACAAGGCTAAGAAATTTATTAAAGTAACAGAAGACACAATAGATCAAAAAGTCTTTGGTGGCGTTCTTGATCCCACAACTAACAAACCTTTTCTTGAAAAGTATAACGGCTTTGAAGATATGGCTTTAGAGTCTATAAAGAAAAAATATAAACTTCAAGGTATTAAAACTAAAAAAGAATTATTAAAATTTGATTCAACTATAGCAGACGAGTTTGATTTAACAGCTAGAAAATTTAAAGCTAAAGTAATTGTACAAAACATGCTTAATAAAAATTCTCCTAAGTATAGGCATTTAAGAAATGCAGATGAAGGATCACTAGGCGGTACAAGTTTTTTACAAGAAAGGGCTTTTGATGATTTACCTGATGCACGATTAATTGAAGCAGGGTTTATAGACTCAGATATACAAAAAGTAAGTATGGATTATGCTTTATCTATGGGTAAAACTATTGAACGAGCGCAATACTTTGGAAGAAGTGAACGAGAGTTTGGCGATAATTATATTATACCTATTATAGATGAGCTAAATGAAGCAGGTGTAAAATTTGATGAGTCTAATCTTGTCGATAGTCTTACTAAATTATATAAAGTTACTTCAGGAGTACAAGTAAATAAAACTCCAGGGCCTCGGATAGCACAACAGTTTATAAGAGGCGCAGGAGATGTTATTAAAGTATCTCAACAACTAGCTCATTTACCTTTCGCTACATTATCAAGTATAACAGAGCCTTTAATTGCTTTATCTAGAGCTGATGTTCCTGACGCAAACGCTTTTGCTACAGAGTTTGCTAGAGCAGGAGGTAAACAAATTAAGAAAAATCTTATTAAAGTTTTTGATAGGATGCAAAACTTAACAGGTAAAAAAACTAAGTTGTTTAAAGAACTAGATGATGAAGATTTTTATGACGCTTATCATGCAGGAGTAGCTACTGAAAATGCTATTATGGATAAAATTGAAGGCATGTATGGTGAAGGATTAGACTCTAATGTAGCTAAGAAAATCTCTAATGCTTTTTTTAATATAAATCTTTTAACTCCGTGGACACAAGCAGTACAAATGGGCGCTTATAGATTTGGACAACAGAAAGTAATTAGAATATTAGGTGAGTTAGACGAAGGTACTAATTTTTATGGTGTAACATTAGATGCTAAAGCAAGACAAAGAAGATTAAATCAATTACATGAAATAGGAATAGATTCAAGCTCAGCCGTAAGGGAATACAAAGCCTATAAAGATTCTAACGGAGACTTTGATGAACATGGTTTTAGAGAAAGTGAGTTTTTTGATAAAACAATAAGTCCTTCTACTGCTATGTTTTCTAGAGAAATAATTCTTAATCCGTCTGCTGCTGAAGGAAGCAAACCTTTATGGATGAACAGTTATGGCGCTCAAATCTTTGTACAGTTTGCAGGATACCCTACAGCATTTAATAATACAGTTATAAAAGGAATGGCAAGGAATATAATTAGAGATCCAACAGGAAATATTCCTAAAATAATGGCGGTTACTACCATGATGACAGGAGCTGCAGCTATAACTAATGCTATAAGAAGCGAAGGTAGAAGTGTTTTTGACGCAGAAAGTAATGAAGAAATTATAGGAGATGCTGTAAGAAGATGGGGTGGATATGGGCCTTATGAATATATATATCGGTATATAGAAGGGAGCGCAAATAATCAAGGCGTAGCGGCTTTACTTAAAGCACCTGCTGGGCCTATTGTTGCTGACATAGTAGATATGATAATTTATAGGCAGGGTCTGCCTGAAGTTCTTCTGCAAAACATGCCAGGATGGGGAGCTTTAGATAGAGACACAAGAAGAGAACTTAGAAAGTTTGCTAAAAGTTTTGGTAAAGAATTTAATTACAATAGAGTAAAAGGTGGAAGTTTACAAGGTTTTGCTGAAGGCGGTAAAGTAACTGCATCAACACAACAAAATGAAATTTATCAGTTTTTAATAAGAGATGAAGATGAGTATACTTATGAAAGTTCTTCTGCTATTTCTTTATATAAAAAAGAAGATTTACCAGATCTTGATATTAAAGATACATTCTATATAAACTTAAAAGGCTTTACAGTTAAAGATAAATATGATGCTTATCGTAAGTCAGATACTATTGGTGTACCTGTATATAAAGCTAAAGGTAAAGGTAACATAGCAGGTAAAATTAAATTTCATAAACTTTTAGAATTAGATATTAAATCCCCTACAATAGAAGCTGTTCAACAAAGTATAAATAAAAACAAAGATAAAATAATATACACAGACACAGTAATTGCTAAAGAAATTATTAAAGAAACAGATTATCAAATTACACTTAGAGAAGATGTGCTTAGAGATGATCCTAATAAAACTAAAGATATAATACAAAGAATAAAAAGAAGTAAAAGTTTTTTAGTTAGGAATGAAATACTTAAATTAGGATATGATGCTATTAAAACTAAAGAAGGCTATACGCTTCTTAGAGAAAATCAATTTTTACCCATGCAGATTTTAAACAGAAAAGAAAATAATAAATTAGTTTCTGGATTAAGAAAAAGAAACGCTGCTGGAGGAGAACAAGTATTTGATATAAATACAAATGTTCAAAGAACAATAATAAAAGCCCCTACTAAACCAGAAGGCAGCCGGTTTAAAAGATGGGTTACAAAAAAAGCTGACGAGTTTAATGCTAAACCTATAGAGCAACCAGAAGTTAAAGAAGAAACTAAAGCTCCTGTGCCTGATCCTAATATTAATTATAGAGGCGTTGGGATAGAAGGTGGCGGTTATTCTACTACTCAAATTGAAGATAAAAAACAACCTCCTCCTTTAAAAGCAGACCAAGAACAAACACTTTATCCAAGTCAAACTCTTGATAAACCACCTCTTAATGACCCTAGTAATTTTAGAGATGATGGTTCAAAAAAATCTCAAACAGGTTATTGGGGGCGTTTAACAAACCAAATAACAGGTAAAATACATACAGAACTTTACATAGGAGGCGGAGATGAAGAAAGATATCCTTCTGTAACTCCTTTTTTAGAGCAAAAACATATTGATAATATAGTTTCTAATGACTATGAAGGTAAAGCTTATTTATTTCAAGAGACTCCCATAGGCGTAGATACTCTGGAAAGAGCAAGAGATTGGAAACACTATCGTAAAGTTAGAGGAATGGATCCTTTCTTACAAGAAGGAGAACAACCTCCTAAACTTTTTGATTCTTCTACACACATCCCATATGTTCCTATTAACGAAACTAACGGAGTTACTTTTAACGATAGAAAAATTTCAGATAAAGAATACATAATACGATTAGCTTATGCAGAAGCAAAAGGCGAAGGAACAGAAGGAATGGCTTTAGTTATTAATTCGTTTTTTAATAGAATGGGATTGGTTAAAGGAAAACACAAAAGACACACACAGTTTAACGCAACTGAAAACAGTGTAATAGGTTTTATAAGAGGGGAAGGTCAATATCAACCGCATGGATCAGGAGAGTTATACAAAGAATTATCTAATGAGCAATTACAAGAGGCTTCCTCAGCGTATGACTTAGCTTTATCTCCTGATAGATTGAAAAAAACATTAGTGCAACAAGGAATAACAGAAGATAACGTTAAATATTTACTAGGAGCTACCGGTTTTAGATCTCCAAAAGCAACGGCTGATCCTAGTCAGGATGTAAATATTGTTAAATACAAAGGACATATTTTTAATACTGCAGGTAATGATTTAATTAGGTTGCCTTATGATCCCAACTAAAACATATAGGAAACAATATGAAAACAAAAAGGACTCAAGCTAATAAAGGACTATACGCTAATATTAATGCTAGAAAAAAGAAAGGAATTAGCAGACCTAAAAGCAAATCAACTATAAGTAAAAAATCTTACGCTAACATGAAGAAAGGTTTTAAATAATGGCAACACGGAAACCAAGAAAAGGCAAAGCAAAAGTAAAGATTACAGCTAGTGGTAAAAAGGTTAGCTACGGTCAAGCAGGTAAAGCAAAAGGCGGTGGAGCTAGAGTAAAACCTGGAACAAGTAAAGGTGATAGCTACTGCGCAAGAAGTTTAGGAATAAAGAAAAGACTTTCTAAGAAAAAACAAAACAATCCCAACACTCCAAACAACTTGTCACGCAAACGTTGGAAGTGTTCAGGAGCTAAGTCTAGAAAGTAAAATGAGTAACGATTACTATAATGACGATATGTTAATCTTCTACCACGAAGATGATTTAGATAGGGGGTATCGTATTGATTGTAAGATGAGAACTAAGCAGGACTTAGCATGGATAAAGCGCGATCAGTTTCGTAGAGTCTATGAAGAAATCCTAGAAGCATATTTAAAAGGGATGCCAGAGATGCCTTTAGAAGTAGCTATGCAATCTGTAGATAAAATACTAGGAAGCGATATAAGATTTACCCCCGATGAACTAAAAGAAAGAGAGAGTGGACATGAATTTAAACTTACTTAAAGGCGTTAAAGGAATACTAGGTGCAGTAGCCCCGACAATCGGTACAGCATTAGGTGGCCCTATGGGTGGGATGGCAGCTAAGATGGTTGCTGAAGCACTTGGAGTTGATAACGATCCTAAGAAAATAGAGAAAGCAATACAGGCAGCTACACCTGAACAATTAGCAGAACTTAAAAAGATAGATGCAGACTTCGATGTTAAAATGAAAGAGCTGGATGTAGATTTGTTTGCTCTTAAAACAGCAGACATACAAGGTGCAAGAGGTATGTTCTCTAAAGATTGGACTGCGCGTGTAATAGGTGTAACAGTAGTAGGTGGCTTTATG
>Ga0114997_10001739_pt1 | contig 17892 bp, 18 predicted proteins | sample ArcticOcean_MG_C_2_FD_87045 | JGI IMG/M metagenome (GOLD analysis project Ga0114997, IMG submission 87045) | Marine microbial communities from western Arctic Ocean - ArcticOcean_MG_CB4_136 | ecosystem: Environmental > Aquatic > Marine > Oceanic | place: Arctic Ocean: Canada Basin | collected...
ATGTGGAAGCGCAGTAATGCGTGTAGCTGACCAGTACTAATAGCTCAATTGGCTTGATTTATGCACTGAAAAAAATTTTTAAATAATTTTAAAGATAATTGATATTTTATTTTATAACCCCAGTAATTTGCGCTGGGGTTTTTTTTATTCCTGTACAGATAGTTAATAATTATGACTAAAGTTTTATTAATTAACCCAAATAAGTGGGGAAGAGGAATAACTCACATATGGATACCCACACATAGTTCAATCTTAAAAAAAAAATCATGAAGTAGAATTAAAAGATTTTTCTAAAATTTATTTATTACAAAACAGAAATATAGATAAGGTTATTTTTGGAATAAAAAAAGATGATCACGTAACTGAACTTGTTAAAAGTATTAATGAATCTAATATTTTATCAAAAGAAAAAGTTAAAAAAATTTTTCAATTAGCAGAATTAAATTTTAACCTTGATCTAGATGCTAACAACATTGGGTACTAAGAATTTTATTTTATTGAGGTGTCATTTATAAGTATTTCTATTTTTTTTATGTAGCTCATTTTAAGAACAGAATATTTTAAATAAATGGTTGGAACCAAAAAACTTTCTTATGCTCAGTAAGTAAAATATTACCCCTTAAAATAAATTTTAGGAAGACATTGATGCAGATTGGTAGTTTATATTTTTTAAAAAATGGTTAATTTTTATCTAAGTTTTTTTGTTAAAAATATTTAATAAAAATTAAGAAATTTTATAACTTTTTTTGTAGGCCATATATAAACCTTCAATAATTGATGAAAAAATTAAAGTTGAAATAAGTGTGTAGGCAAAAAAAGGTATTGCCAGAGTATAACATAATATTAAACCTTCAAAAGTATAGCCATACGAACCTAAAGACCAAACTCCAAAATTAGTTATTAAATAAAATAATAAAGCACCAATTAATGCACCAGAAATTCTGGCAACAATGTTTGAAATAAAAAATTGTGACAAAAATCCAATTAAGATAACACTTCCCCATGTAAACAAAATACTTCCATGAAAACCTATAAATAAATCTGTAATTACAAAACTTATAATAAGAGCTGGTAGGTATCTAATACCAAATATTGCAGGGACATAAAAACTTAGAGCCAATAAACTTGTAAAATTTGGAGGGTGTGGAATAAATCTGCTAGATGCTAATGCAATAAATATTCCGATTGATATTTTTAAATATTTCATTGGTTGATTTTAATAAATTAATTAAATTATTACAAGATCATTGTTAATTGTAATATGTTAGTCTTTAATACTTTTTAATTAAAATATTATTTTTAAATTTTTTTTTAACATTTTCAATTATTTTATCTTTTTCTTTTTCAGTATAGTGAGTCCAGTTCGTAATTTGATTGATTGATCTTCCACAACCTACGCATAGATTATCCTGCAAATTCATCTTACAAAAACTAATACATGGAGACTTAATCATATTTAATTATATAATTGAGTTAAAATGATCGTTTTAAACCAATATTTACCAATCTTGGTTGACCAGTATATTTAAAAGAATTTTCATAATTTTTATCAAATAAATTTTTTATAGAAAAATTGACTTTGTAATCATTTGCCAGTTTATATGAGCTAAAAAAATCAACTAACAAATATTCGTCAAGGAACTGATCTCTAAAATCTTGATCACTTCTACCATAATCTCTTGTTTGACCTCTATATTTTATTAATAATGAAGTATCGAATTTCTCGTTAACTTTATAATCAATTTTTGAACTAATTGCATGCAAGGGCACCCTTACCATTGCAGTATCAATAATTCCATTATTACTATCTATACATTTTTTATATCCAAATGCATCTTTAGCTGGATCATCACAATCCATACCAGAATAACTATCAGTTAAAGTGTAAGAAAATCCTATATTTAAATTTTTGTTATTATTCCAATTTGTCAATAATTCAATACCTCTACTAGTATTCTTGCCGTTCCCATTTTCTTGTTCAAATGTCCAGCCAACTATTGTATCTTCAATTTCAATATCAAAATAAGTAATATTAAAATCAAGATTTAAATTTTCAAAAAAAGTTTCATAACCTATGTCAAAACTTGTACTTTTTTCAGCTACAACTTCTTCTAAAACAGCTGTATTAGTCCATTCATATGAATGGCCCTCATACAAAGTGGGAAAAATAAAACCTGTTCCATAAGAAGCTCTAATCTTGCTATTTTTATCTAAACTGTATGATGATGTGGCTCTATATGATTGCTCATCCCCTGCTGTAGTATGTTTGTCATTTCTAGCGCCAATTGTTGCATAAATATTTTCATATGGTCTAAATTGATAGTCTATATATTGTGAATAAATTTCCTCATCACTTTCTAATTGCACTCCAGGATCAGTAGGAAAATCTGCAGATACAAATTCTATATCTGAGCCATAAATTAATTTGCTATCTAAATTTATATTGTATTCACCCAGATAAGTTAAAATATCTCTATAACCCTCATAGGTATTTTCTTTACCGTTATGTGAAGTAACATTTCTTCCATAATAAGACGCATTAAAACTAAAAGTATTTTTATAATTATCCTTAGTGTTAACAAATTTTAAGCTGTAATGTCCTTCAGTATCATCAGTTTGAGGTTTTGTGTCATCTCTACCATTTGTTGGCTCATCATACTTTAAAAAGCTATCCTTTAAAGTTAAAGAGTTTTCTAATTTATTATTTTTAGAAAATTCATAAGTATATTTTGCTAATATGCTCTTATTGTCATAGCTATCTTCTTCAGTATTATCATTATTCATAGCTGAAATTCCATCAGTTTTATAATAATTGACACCAAGATAATAATTTTTATTTTCATCTGCTCCGTCAAATGAATAGTAAACATCTTGGGTGTTGTTATTGTCAGTGTTAGCTTCAATATTAGAATGCTCTCCTAACTTACCTTTTTTTGTAAAAATATTTATTGTTCCACCTACTGCGCTATTACCAAAAAGAGAACTTTGGCTACCTTTTAAAATTTCAATTCTATCAATCGAATTTTTAAACAACCCTTGTGAATAAAAACCATTATCAGAGGCTGAAGGATCACTCATTTTTATACCGTCTATATAAACTGTTGAATAACGTTTGGGCAAACCTCTCATTTGTATTCCAGCATTTGTTCCGACACCTCCTAATTGAAAAATATTTAAACCTTGAGCTTGATTGTTCAAAAGATCAGTTAAAAATGTTTCAGAAGAATTTTTGATTGTTTCTGAATCTATAATAGTGACTTGACTACCAACAGAACTGTACGATTGTGGAGATTTTCCAGCAGAAATAACAATTACAGGAATTTCTTTTGAATATGCCACAGTAGAAGTAAAAATTAAATACAGACTTATTAAAATTATTTTAAACATTTAAGCACCCATCGTTAGAGTTCTATAAATAAATATAGAACAATTAATTTAATGCCGATGTTAATTAAAATTGTAGAACTAGACTTTTCCTGGCCATTGTTCAACAGCGGACTATGTTGGGTGGCACTCCGACTTTACGGTTGCAGGTACAGCTTGCTAACTTTGCAAATTCCCCACCATGATTCAACACATCTAAAAATACTTAATGTTATTTAAAAAGTCAAATTTTAATATCAGTATTAATTTTGAAGATGATTAGAAACAAAAAAAGTTAAATAATTAATTTTTTAAATGTATTAGAACATGATTGACTTTCTGGCATCAAAATAATCAAATAATTAATGGTAATTCATATTTATAAATTGATAAAAAGATGGTATTAGTTTATTTTATAACAATGAAAAAAAATGCCTACCTAATAGACCTGGGCACAGGAACAGATAGAAGCCTTATACCATTGGGGTGTGGCCTAATTGTTTCATATGCAAACACAATTACAGAAATTAAAGATAATTTTAATTTTGATATTTTAATGATGGAAAACAATATTGAAGAAATTGTTGATCAGCTTGAAGATCCTTATGTAGTTGCTTTTGCTTGCTATGTTTGGAACTTTTTAGGATGTCAAGAACTAGCCAAATTAGTTAAAACAAAATTTCCAAAAACAAAAATAATTTTTGGTGGTCCTTCAATCCCACAAGAAAAATCAAATATTAAAAATTTTTTATTAGAGCATGATGCAGTTGATATCTTGGTGCACATGGAAGGTGAAAAAACTTTTGCAGACCTTTTGCTGCACTATAATCGTAAAAAAGATTTGATAAGTTGTGATGGAATAACTTATAGAGATAAAAAACTAGAATTTATAACTACAAAAAAAAGAGAGAGAATTCGTGATTTAGCAGAAATTCCATCACCCTACTTAACTGGTGTTTTTGATAAATTGTATGAAAAATATAAAAATTTTATAATAGGGATATTGTGGGAGACGAATAGAGGATGCCCATTCTCATGTTCATTTTGTGATTGGGGAAATGCTTCAGTTAATAAAGTTACAAGATATGCAATTCATCGAGTAGTAGAGGAGATAAGATGGGCGGCAGAAAGAAAAATTCACTATGTTTATTGTACAGATGCAAATTATGGAATCAAATTTGAAAGAGATTTTGAAATTACAGAAAAAGTTGTGGAAATTATTAAAGAATATAAATTTCCTAATACTTTTGTTTTAAATTGGACTAAAAACCAGCATAAAAGTGTAATTGATATTGCAGAAAAGTTTCGTGAAGCAGAAGTTGCAACCAACACAACTATTTCTATCCAAAGTTTCCATGCCCCAACAATTGAAGCAATCAAAAGAGGAAATATAAAAGGTGAGGAATATATGAGGCTAAAAAATGAATATCATTTAAGAGGCCTTTCAACTTACACAGAATTAATATTGGGTCTACCAAACGAAACAACTGAGAGTTTTTTAAGTGGTTTAGAGAAGACTATGTCTCATAATATGTACGACCAATTTATGGTTTATACAGCTAATATTTTGGAAAATACTGAACTAAGCAGAAATGTAGAGCTCTATGGAATTAAAACATCCAAATGTGCAGTAGGATTAAATAGAAGAAAGTTAAAGTATGCAAGATTTGGAGAAGATGAAATAACAATTGGAACAAATACGATGCCCACTAATGAATGGGAACGACTGTATAAAATTTCTTTCTTTTTACTATCTTTATACAATCTAAGAATTGCGTTTTTGCCGATTGTGCTACTCAATAAATACTACTCTGTTAAAATCACTAAAGTTGTAGAGTATATTTTTGATGAAGTTTCCAAAAATCAAAAAAAATATCCAATTTTTTCAAAAGTAATTAATCACTTAAACCAACAAATGGAAAAAATAATTAATGGTATTTCAAGTGTGTCTGAAACAGAAAATAGTGAAGGGGTAGTATTTACTCCACATGAAGCATCAACGTTTATCTTTTCATCTTACTTAAATCAAACATACTCCGAGTTAAATGAAATTTTGAATTTATTCGTTGATAAAGAAAAAATAAATGTAGACAAATTGATATTAGCAGAGTCAATAAATTTTCAAAAAATGATGATTCCAAATTTTATACCGGGTAAAATTACACGTCATTTCAAATCTAATGTTGCTTATGCGTTACATAAATTAGTAACAGTAAATCAAAAATTAAAAATTGATTTAGTTTCAAATGATGTATCAATATACAATCCGACACATGGGTTTGATAACATAGTAGAGTTTAATAGAAGAAGAGTATCAGCTGGTTATGCTATAGGGCTTGCAAAAGTTGAATTTGATAAAAAACTTGTTCAAGACTCACTAGACCAAAATAAAACTGTAAATGCGAGAATAAAAAGTGGACCAACTTTTGCAGGTAATTTCATAAGCTCAGAAAACTCTAATAATTAATTTAAATAAAAAAATTATATATTTGCTTTTTTAGACTTAACTTATCAAGTTTTAGTAGCTTAAGTATCTCATTTCTAGATTTAGCGTATTTAAATAATTGTTTTTCTGGAGAGCAAATAACTTTAAATTTTGGGCTATATTTATATTCATAAAATATTGATTGTATAATTGGGGTGATACCTCCAAAAAAGGTGTTTTCATCATAGATAATAATATTTTTATATTTCTGACAAGTATTTAAAAACATTGATTTATTAAAATTTTTTAATCTAAAAAGATTCAATACATCAAAGTTTTTCATTTCATCAGAAAGATCATTAGCAATTTTATTAAAATAGCCAGATGTAATAATTAAATTTTTATTTTTTTGGTATTTTTTTTTTAATGCAAAACCTTTTTTTAAGTTATATTTTTCATTTGAATTATAGTTCAAGATTCCTTTATCAAGTCTTATGTAAATAGGTCCAGAGATATTAAAAATATTTTCAGATAATTGGTTTGCCAAATTGTTGTCTGCAATATTATATATTTCAAACTCTGGTATTAAATATATTAAGTACAAATCTTGTATGGCATGGTGTGTAGGTCCATCGTTAGAAAATGAATATCCAGGCCCAACACCAACTATTTTGCAATTTAGATTGTGGCTACCCACATTAAATTTTAATTGCTCATAACATCTAAATGTTAAGAAAGTACAAAATCCATAAATTAAAGATTTGTTGGTAGAATGACTAAGACCAGCAGCAATATTTATTAAATTTTGTTCGGCAACTCCTGTATCAATAAATCTTTTATGATTTTTAATTCTTTGTAAACTATAAACGTCAGCATCATTTGTGAGTATAAAAATTTTACTATCTTTTAGAAATTTATTTCTAATATTATCAAAAAAAATGTCTCTAATATCTTTATTCATAATAGTTATTTATTTTTTTTATTATTTTTTTTAAGGTTTCATTATCAGGTTGACCATGACTATATTTAATATTATTTTCAAATAGCTTAATTCCATTACCTTTTATAGTATTGATTATTGCAATCGTTGACTCTCGATTACTTTTAATACTTTCAAAGTATTGCAATATTTTTTCAACCTTATGTCCGTTAAATTTAAAAATCTTTAATTTAAGTGAATTTAAAAAATTTTTATCAAGAACTTCTTTTTTTTCAATAAATGAACTCGCTGAAAGTTTGTTTCTGTCAATTATGATATGTATATTTTTAATTTTTTGTTCGCTAATAAAAAACAAGCCTTCCCAAACTGACCCCTCATCAATTTCTGCATCACCAATAATTGTATAGATTTTTTTTTTAGGATTGGCTATAGCCATGCCTATAGCTACCCCAATAGAATGCCCTAAAGATCCAGTATTCCAATCTATATATTTAATATTTTTAACGTCTAATTGTCCCCCAATCTTATTATTACGAGATAAGAGATCGTACCTTTTTTTACTTAATAATTTTTTATCAATCAAAATGGCATAAAATATACCAAGTGCGTGCCCCTTACTTAATATGAACAAGTTTCTATTTTTTTTCTCTAATTGAATTTCGCCTCCGTATAATAAACAGGCCATCATATCCAAACAAGACAAGCTTCCCCCTATATGATATTTATTACCCTCTAAAATTAGTTTTAAAAAAGAAAACCTTAAAAATTTAATTTTTTCTTTTAAAAAATTTTTTTTTTTAAAATTATTTTCCATAAATTTTTTGATTTGGGTCTGTAAAAACTTCAATCAAATATGGTTTTTTATTCGAGATTGTCTTTTTTATTATTTTTTTTATATCTGTGATTTTTTTTATTTGAAGGTAATTAAGATTGTAAGCATCTGAAATTTTTTTAAAATTCATAGTACCAGTTCCTGTTGAGCTCTTTGAGTCCAAAATATTTCCATCAAAAAAACTGTTTTGCCATTTCTTCATTGAAACATAGCCTCCATTATTGATAACAAAGGTTTTTATATTGAGATTGTAATGAGCTATGGTTGCTAGTTCTTGAATATTGAGTTCTATCGATCCGTCTCCAGTAACTGATAAAATAGTATTTTTTTTATCTGCTACGGCAGCCCCTATAGAAAGAGGCAGAGATAACCCCATTGCTGCGTTAGTTGTTGAGGAAATTTCTTGTTGATTTCCATTAAAAGTCCAAGCTTGACCTCCAATATAATAATTTGACCCTGCATCAGTAATAAGCATACTTTTTTTGGGTGCGAGGTTTCCAAGATCATGCATAAATCTGTATAAATCTATGGGTTGCTTTTGTGATTTTAAATTAGGAATTGGAGTACTTATTTTATCATGTAGGCATTTTTTTGCCCAGTTTTTAAAAAGAGCAATCTTTTTATTTTTTATATATTTGTAAAAATCATCTAAAAAATTCTGTAATTCACAATTAATTTTTAAGTCAATTTTTTTTAGATCTAAATTAAGCTCATTTAGATCGTTATTCACAGAAATTATAAAGGCTTTTTTTGCAAATGTTTTAGGGTTACCCATACAAAAAGTTGGAGAGAATCTGCATCCTAAAGCAATAATTAAATCACATTCATCAGTTAACTTTTTTGTGTGTGGCATACCCTTAATCCCACATAGACCCATATTTAATTTTTCAGAATAAGAGAAAAGATCATTAGCAAATCTTGTGCTAATAAATGGAATATTTGCTATTTTTTCTATTTTTTTGAAAATATTTAGAACTCCAGATTGTTTAAGGCCATTGCCAAGGGCAAAAAGTGGTCTTTTAGCCTGCAGTAATCTTTCATATATTTTTTCAATCTTTTTTCTATTATTTTTTTTTTTCAGAATCTTGGGCTTATATTCCTTTAGTGATTTAATATTCTTAATTTCTGACGCCTGGATATCCATGGGTATTTCAACCCAGGTAGGGCCAGGCCTACCAGATTTTGCTATATAGATTGCTTTTTGAATTTCATATAAGCATAATTTTGGGTCTGTAATTTTGACTGAATATTTTGTTATATTTTTTAATAATCTTGTTATGCTAAACTCAGCAGTTCCAATTGTTCTAATATCTAATTTTTTATAATTATCAGCAGTATAAATTTTTTCAACTTGGCCAGAGATTACAATAACTGGTGTACTGTCCACATAAGCCTCAGCCAAACCTGGAAGAGCATTAGTCGCTCCTGGCCCAGCCGTAACACAGACAGCACCAATTGAATTTTTTACTTTTGAATATGCTTCTGCCATCATTGGCGCAGCTGCTTCGTTTCTTGCAGCATAAATTTCTATTCCAGCTTTTTCAATTGCGTCATTTAAAAACATTGCACCATAACCTGTGAGCATAAAGATGTCTTTAATTCCCTCTTTTTTCATGGCATTAGCGATTATGTTGGAAACAAGCATATTTTTCTTTTATCTTAATAAAACTCAGCGCACAATATAAATTTCCTATAAAATTTTTAGACAAGTAATACTGCATATCTAAAAAACCTATTTCTCATCAATAAAATAAAATATTTAGATTTAAATATTTTTGCTTTTCCCGCTCCCTGCTCTTCAGTTAGCAAGGTGCTCTGATTAAATGGCTCAAAGTCTTCTTTGCTTTTATTTCTTAAAAAGTAGGATTTGGTTTGAGCATTATATTCTACCCAGTTATATTTTAGATATTTAATATCATGCCCAAGATACCTGAAACTTAAAAGATCAAGATTGTCATCCGGTGTTCTATCTTCATCCATGTAAATATCTAACCACCTGTATCTGTAGCCAGCGTTTTTTAACCTTAAATAAAGATCTATATCTGTAAAAGATGCAATATAATTTTTATTATAGCCTTCAATTTTATTAATCATTTTTTTTGTTAAAATGCCTAAGGCAGGAATCATTGTCTTGGGGTGGCCTGATACTAGGTTAATTGCATTTCGTGATAAAAACTTCCCATTCATTGCATATTTAAGACAAACTAAATGATCTGGAAAACTACTTGCTGCTCTCACCATGTCACCCAAGGGATCCTCAGATCCCTTTAGAACTATGTCATCTGCAGATTGAAACTTATAATAGTTTGAGGAAAATTTTAACCCTATCCCCAAACATTGAGCTACATTAAAGTTAGTTTTTATAAACTTTACATTCTTAGGCAAAGTTAAATTGCATTTCGATGGACCAATAAAAACTATCTCCACTCTCACAGTAGCTGATTGATAATTGTCTATAACTTTTTGCCACTTTTCTGGATAGATAGAAGGTATTATAACGCTAATTGAATTATTTTTTTGTTCCATCTAATTATGAAATACATGTAGATTAATAACAATTTAATAAATTAAAAAACTTTTCGAATGATTAAAATCAATTTAATAAAAAAAATTGGCTATGGTTTTGGACATGGATACCAAGACAACAAAAATGCCCATTATGGAAAAAAGCATTTAGCCAGCCTATGTCATGCTATAAATTTGGGAAGTAATTTTATTGACACTGCTAGAGAGTATGGAAATGGATTATCAGAAAAATTAATAGGATCCTTAGATTCTAAGAAAAAAAACAAGATATTTATATCGACAAAAGTTAGTCCAGAGAATTTAAAATTTGATTTATTTGTTGATTCAGTATTGTCAAGCTTAAAAGTATTGAAAATTAACAGGGTAGATCTGATCCAACCGCACTGGCCATCAGACAAATATGATCTTGATGAAATTTTAGAAGCATTTCTTTATCTAAAGTCCAAAAAACTTGTTCGTTATTTTGGTTTGAGCAACTTTCCAATTAAATCAGCTGAGTATTTTAAAAAAAAAATACCAGATTATTTTAAATTTATGCAAGATAGGTATATTCCAGGAGATAGTACTTCAGAATCAAAAATTAACTTTTGTAAAAAAAATAATCTATTCTTTGTAATTTATAGTCCGTTTCACTTTTTTGATTTGAGAAAAAAACATATCATCAAACTAATGAAAAAAAATAATCTTGATCATACAAAGTATCATCAGTTATTGTTAAAGTATCAATTAACTCAATATAATAAAGCAATATTAATTCCTAGATCGTATAATCAGGAAAATATTAGAAATAACATCAATTCCGAAAATATCCAACTGAACCAAATTGATTTGCCCAATCTTGAAAAAATTGTTAAGTTCAATCAAATTTTTGTTCCCCTAAAAGACATCAAGATATTTAAAGGAAAAAACTTTATTCAAAATTTAACTGATCTTAAAAATAACCAAAAGCATAAATTTTTGAATTTAACCCCAGTTGATTTGGCAAAAAATATGAAAAAAATAAAATCAAAAGAAGTTATGCCAATTTTACTAAAAAAGCATGGGGAAAAACTTTATTTGAAAGAAGGCCAGGCAAGGTATTGGGCTTCTTATATTTGCTATGGAAAAAATTATAAAATAAAATCAATTATCTTGTAATTTTTTTTTATAATCTTTATACATTATTTTATGAAAGAAAATATATTAGGTAGGCTAGATTATTCAAACAATGAAGAATTTTCTAGTAGAGAAAAGTTATTAAGGCATCTAAAAACATCAAAAATTCCAGATGATGAATTGCTAGAAAATTTAGGATTATTTTTTAACTCTAAAAATCTTGCAAGAATATTGGCTTTAAATGATTTGTATAAGGAGCAAATAGAAGTCCATGGATCAATTTTAGATTTGGGAACTCGCTGGGGACAGAATGCAAATATCTTTACTTGTTTGCGAGGTATATATGAGCCTTTTAATAGACATAAAAAAATATATGCATTTGATACATTCGAGGGATTTAAAAAAATTCATTTGCTAGATGGTAAGTCAACTCTTATGAAAAAGGGTAACTTAAAAACTGCAAAAAACTATGAAAAAGATCTTGCATACAATCTTGAAATAAATGAAAAAGATAATCCGCTTGGTCACATTAAAAAGTTCGAGGTCATTAAGGGAGATGCAATAATTCAATTAAAAAAACTGTTACAGAAAAATAAGCATATGATAATTTCTATGGCTTATTTTGATTTTGATTTATTTGAACCTACTTATGAATGTATTAAATTGATTAAGAATAGATTGGTCAAGGGCTCAGTTTTAGCATTTGATGAGTTGAACGATGAAGATTCTCCCGGAGAAACAGAGGCTGTAATGAAAGAAATAGGGTTAAATAATATCAGACTCAAAAGACACAAAAATGCATCAAGGCTTTCTTATTTTATTTTTGAATAACTAGCTTTTAGATAAATTTATCTAAGATTTATTAAAATTATGAAAAAAAAAGTATTAATTACAGGTATAAGTGGGATGGTCGGCTCTCATTTGGCAGATTTACTTTTAAAAAAAACTAATTGGACTATTTATGGTCTTTGTAGATGGAGGAGTCCCCTAGATAATGTAGAACACTTGTTAGATTTGGCTAATAAAAAAAACTCAAGACTAAAATTTATTAGTGCAGATTTGAATGATTATAGCTCATTAATAAAAGCCTTGGAAATATCAAAACCTGATTACATTTATCACTTAGCTGCACAAAGTTTCCCTCTGGTAAGTTTTGAGGAGGCCAACTCCACATTTAACACAAATTTTATAGGAACCTACAATCTTTTAAATGCTATTAAGCTTTTAAAATTAAACCCTTATATACACGTGTGTTCTTCATCAGAGATTTTTGGTAGGGTTAAAAAAGAAGATCTTCCTATTGATGAGAATTGCATTTTTCATCCAGCATCTCCCTATGCCATTTCTAAAGTTGGCACTGATTTGGTGGGAAAATACTTTTATGAAGCTTTTGGATTAAAAGTTCTGACCACAAGAATGTTTACGCATACAGGGCCTAGGCGAGGAGATGTTTTTGCAGAGTCCTCATTTGCCAAACAGATAGCTCTAATTGAGAAAAAAAAAATTAAACCAATTATAAAAGTTGGGAATCTAAAATCATTGAGAACATTCGCCGACGTTAGAGACGCCGTAAATGCATATTATTTGCTATTAACAAAAAATCCTAAACCAGGAGCCGTATATAATATCGGAGGAAACTTTTCTTGCACTATAGGTGAAATGTTAAATTATTTATTATCTCTATCAAAGATAAAAAATATTAAAGTTGTAACTGACAAATCTCGATTGAGACCCATAGACGCTGATTTGCAAGTTCCAAATATCACTAAATTTTCAAATGCCACCGGATGGAAGCCAAAAATAAATTTTGAGAAAACAATGTTAGATTTACTTAATTATTGGAGAAAAAGAGTGAAAACTAAAGATTTTTTAGATAGATAATTCTTAATGTTAGATAAAAATGATTTAATTAATTTTGAAGAAGAAATTAAAAAAATATATGAGTCTGGAAAAATTAAAGCCCCAATTCATTTATCAGGAAACAATGAGGAGCAATTAATTAAAATTTTTAAGAAAATAAAAACAAATGATTGGGTCTTTTCAACTTGGAGAAATCATTATCACGCTCTTCTAAAGGGAATACCTAAGGAGTGGTTAAAAAAAGAAATTATAGCAGGAAGAAGTATGGGGATTAATAATATTAAACATAAATTTTATTCCTCTGCTATTGTAGGTGGTATACTCCCTATTGCACTTGGGACTGCTCAAGCAATAAAATTAAAAAAACAAAAATCTATGGTCTGGGTTTTTATTGGGGATATGACTTTTGAAACTGGTACATTTCATGAATGCTATAAATTTTCTAAAAATTTTAAATTACCTATAAAATTTGTTATTGAGGATAACAACATGAGTACCAATAGTCCAACCAGTAAAGTTTGGAAGAAAAAAAGTGAAGCACCAAAAGATGTTTTAAAATACAGTTATAAAAGAAAATACCCTCATCATGGAACGGGCGGATGGGTGTTGTTTTAATGAAATATAAAAATGAATTAATAAAATCAATGTCTTTCCTGGGGAGAAAAAAAGACACTGTTTTTATAGGTCAGTCAGTTTCTTATTCTGGTAATGCAATATACAATACCCTTGCCGAAGTTCCGTTAAGTAAAAAAATTGAAATGCCAGTATTTGAAGATGTTCAAATGGGAATTTCAATCGGTATGGCTTTAAATGGTTTTGTTGTAATTTCCTGTTTTCCAAGATTTGATTTTTTAATTTGTGCAATGAATCAACTTGTTAATCATCTTGATAAAATTAGACAAATGTCTAGAGGCGAGATGAAGCCAAAAGTTTTAATTAGAACATCTATTGGATCTAAAGCCCCATTAGATGGAGGGCCTCAACACACACAAAATTATACCAATGAAATGAAAAAAATATTAAATGAGGTAAAAGTTGTTTTTCTTGATAAACCAAAAATGATATTTCCTGCCTTTAAAAAAGCGTACGAGGATAAAGACTCATACTCATATTTATTTGTAGAACATGGAGATTTTTATAATTAAAAATAAAACTTTAGATAAAAATTATGAATAATGATGAGTTGATATTATTTTTTAAAAATAAAAATGTTTTGATTACAGGTGGTACTGGACTAATTGGCAGGTTTATTGTTGATAAACTTTGTAGTTACGAAGCTAAGGTAACAGTCGTTTCTTTAGACGATCTAACTTTAAATGACAGAGCAAAATATATAAAAGGGGATCTTACAAACTTTGAGTTTTGTAAAGAAATAACAAAAAATGTAGATTATGCATTTCATGTATCTGGAATAAAAGGCTCGGTAAAAGTTACAATAGAAAAGCCAGCCAGTTTTTTTGTGCCATTGCTTATGATGAACACTAATTTTTTGGAGGCATGCCGTTTGAATAATGTAAATCGATTGGTTTATACGAGCTCCATTGGCGCCTACTCTAGTAGAGAAATTTTTATTGAGAGTGAAGAAGATTCCGATAAGCCGCCGATGGATATGTTCCCGGGGTGGGCAAAAAGAATGGCTGAAATGCAGATCCAGGCATACAAAAAACAATATAACCTAAAAAATTTTTTTGTAGTAAGACCGTGCAATGTTTATGGTCCTGGGGATAACTTTGATCCTGAAAATGCAATGGTAATTCCAACCTTGATGAATAGAATTTTTAGCAAAGAAGATCCAGTGGTAATTTGGGGTGACGGATCTGCGATTAGAGACTTTGCTTATGCGGGAGATGTTGCTGATGGGATTATATTAACAATTGTAAATGGAACTGGTGATTTTGACTTTTTAAACTTAGGAAGTGGTAACGGCTATACAATCAAAGAATTAGTAGAAACACTTTCAGAAATAGAAAATTTTAATTATAAGTTTGACACAACTAAAAATTCTGGTTTTCCTCGTAGAATTATGAATATAGACAATGCTAAAAAAATCTTAGGTTACAATCCAAATTTTTCTTTAAAAGAAGGTCTTAAAGAAACTTGGTCTTGGTATGTAAAGAATAGCGCACAAAGTAAAAAAAGACATAATTATTTTAAATAGATGAAAACTTACTCTGAGTGGATTATAGAAAATACTGACTTAGAAGGAGTTAAGAAAATTATTCCGACAACTTTCGAAGACCATAGAGGATCATATACTGAAATTTATAATAAAGACTTTATGATCAAAAATAAAATAGATATAGATTTTCTGCAGGATGACATTTCTGTTTCTAATAAAAATGTTCTGAGAGGGATACATGGAGATCGTAAAACTCAAAAACTTGTAAGCTGCTTATATGGAAAGTTTCAATTAATTGTAGTTAATAATAACCCCGAATCTAAACAATTTAAAAAGTGGCAGAGCTTCGAGATTTCATTTGAAAATAAAGCTCAAATACTAATTCCACCAATGTTTGGTAATGGTCACCTGGTTTTAAGTGAATTTGCTATTTTTCATTATAAACAAAACACTCAATATGACGGAGATTCACAACTTACCATCAAATGGAATGATCCTTCATATAAATTTGAATGGAATAATGATAGTCCAATTTTATCAACTAGAGATAAATAGTATAAAAAATGAAAAAAAATTTATTAGTGACAGGGGGCTCAGGTTTTATTGGAATTAATTTACTTAAAGTATTAACAAAATTAAAAAAGTATAAAATTACCGCAACCTACTTTAGTTCTAAAAATTTCCACAGAGTTAAAAATGTTAAATATATAAAAGCAAATTTAGAAGAAACAAAATCCTGTTTAAAAATTACAAAAAATATTGATATAATTGTAATGTGTGCAGCAAATTCTTCAGGTGCCGCTGTAATGGAAAAATCACCACTAGTTCATTTGACGCCTAATATAAGAATGAATTTAAATATGCTCGAAGCAGCCCATTTACATTCTGTAAATAAATTTATCTTTATTAGCAGTAATACAGTTTACCCAGTAAGTGATTTGGCAATGAAAGAAGGGGATGTGCAATTTAATTTTTTTGAAAAATATCACATAGTTGGTTGGATGAAGCGATTTTCAGAAATTGTATGTGAAATCTATTCAAAAAAGATTAAAAATAAAATGAAAACAATTATTATCCGACCTGGAAATTTATATGGACCACATGATAAATTTGATCCAAAAAAATCAAAAGTTATTCCATCTTTGATTTCAAAAGTTTCAGCAAGGCAAAATCCGATTAATGTTTGGGGAGATGGAAAAGATTTGAAGGACTTTTTGTATATTGAGGACTTTTGTGATATTTTAGTTAAAATAATTAATCGTACCAAAAATTTTGAGACGTATAATGTTGCCAGTGGAAAGTCTGTTACAATTAGAAAAATTCTTAAGATATTAATCAAAATAGAAAAATTAGAAAATAATGAAATTGATTATGATTCTTCAAAACCAACAATGATTCCAAAAAGATTAATCAATATAACAAAGATTAAAAAACAATTTAAGTTTAAGTCCTCAATATCTTTAGAGGAAGGTTTGGCAAGAACTATTAAGTGGTATAAAAAAGAAAAAAATTTATGATTATAACAAGAACACCATTTAGAATTTCTTTATTTGGTGGAGGAACAGATTATCCTGAGTGGTTCACTGAAAATAAAGGACAAGTTGTTTCTATGGCAATTAATAAGTATTGCCACGTTACAACAAGGTATTTGCCGCCTTATTTTCATTACAATTATAGAATTAGAGTTTTCAATGAACAAAAAGTAAAAAGTTTAAATGATATTGTTAACCCAGTGGTTAGACAGTCTCTTAAATATTTATCATCTAATAATGACAAAATAGAGTTAGTCCATCATGCAGATTTGCCAGGTATGTCTGGTTTAGGTGGAAGCTCAGCTTTTACTGTTGGATTATTAAATGCTTTAAAAACATTAAAAAATCAAAAATTTAGTAAAAAAGACTTAGCTACAGAGGCAATTCATATTGAAAGAGATTTAATCAAAGAAAAAGTGGGTTATCAGGATCAAGTAATTTGTTCCTATGGTGGATTAAGATCAATTAGCTTTTTAAAAAATAAAAATTTTTCTTCTAGTGTCATTAAAACTAATGAAGAAACTAAATACAAATTAGAAAATAATTTATTTATTGTATATACTGGACTACAAAGGTTTTCAAAAAAAATCACAAGTGTCTTATCAAGAAAAATAACTTCTCATAAAAATGACGCTGGTTTACACGAAATATCTGCAGCAACAATTGAGGGAGAAAAAATACTTAAAGCTAAAAATTTAGATTTAAAATCGTTTGCTGACGTGATTAATTTTCAGTGGGAAAGAAAAAAACAATTAGCAAATGGAATTACCAATAAGCATATAGAAGAAATTTACAACCTAGGTCTGTCAAGTGGATCCTATGGTGCAAAATTACTTGGTGCTGGTGGGGGAGGTTTTTTACTTTTTGTGGTACCGAGTGATAAGTTAAAAAAATTTAAAAAAGTTTTCCACAAACATATACATTTACAATTTAAAATAGATTATGTTGGATCTAAGTTGTTGTACGATTCACGAAAAGGCTAGTTTTTTTTAATAAATGATTTAATTTGTTTACAAAAATTGTTTAAATCGTACTCAAAATAAATTTTACTTTTTTTAGCTGCTAATTTATCAGAGACTTTATCGCCAATCATTATACTTTTTTTAATATCAATATCTCATTCATTAATGATTTCTTTTAACATTAAATTTCCTGGTTTTCTATACTGGGTATTTTTTTTATATTTTTTTATTTAAAATA
>Ga0114997_10001740_pt1 | contig 17882 bp, 16 predicted proteins | sample ArcticOcean_MG_C_2_FD_87045 | JGI IMG/M metagenome (GOLD analysis project Ga0114997, IMG submission 87045) | Marine microbial communities from western Arctic Ocean - ArcticOcean_MG_CB4_136 | ecosystem: Environmental > Aquatic > Marine > Oceanic | place: Arctic Ocean: Canada Basin | collected...
ATTCTCCCATGATGCCTAGAAAGAAAATAATTATTGAAAATCCAAACGAAATAATGATTAATAGTGGCGCAAGACCAAACTCAAAAATATCCCAAAATAGCAACTTTAAGGTTAAGTAAATTACTCCGGAAGTAAATGAAAATATTGAGAATAAAAATCCAATAATTGTAGCCAGCCTGATGGGTAATTTAGAATTACTTATCATTCCAACCAAAGCCAGATCAAAAAGAGAGAGAAAATTATTTTTTGATACGCCAAATTTCCGTTTTTCTTGATGATAGGACACTTCCTGAACATCAAACCCAAGATCTGAAATTAAGCCTCTGCTATATGGATAGAGATCAGCAATACCTTTGAATTCATTTATCACTATCTTGTCGTAAAGTCCAAATCCAGTAAATTGAGACACCAAGGGATGCTCTGTAATTTGTGCTAGTAACTTATAATAAACACCTCTAATAAAGTATAAAATTTTGCTTTCATCTGATGATTCTTTGACACCACCAACTACCAAAGCTCCCTCCTCCCATTTTCTTAGAAACTGATGAATCAATGCTGGTGGCTCTTGGAGATCGGCGCATAGCTGAATGGTTGCATCAGATTCGGTTAAAGTAAGTGCGTGAAAAGGTGATCTAATCTGACCAAAATTTCTATTATTAACAATTAATCCAACATGAGTAAATTCATCAATAAGGGAATTAATTTGATGGACCGTATCATCAGTTGATGCATTATCTATAAAAATATGTTCGAAGGAATAATCTTTTTCTTTAGCAATAACCTCAAGAATTGCTAGTGTTAAAGGTCTAACATTCTCTGATTCGTTAAAGGTTGGGCTGATAATTGATATTTTTTTCATTTAAAAATAATATTTTTTTGTAGCAAGTAAGTCAGGCAAACTATAAAAGGTGAAATAATTACAAAAGAGATTATATCACTTAGACCAAATTTATTTATTAAAATAGATATTGCAGTAGTATTAATAATATATGTTGCAAGGTAAGCCAATAAGAATAGAAATACTGCTTTTCGAGATCCATTTGTTTGAAAAACAAACTTTAAGGACATGAAATAATTAAAAGCCACTCCCACACAGGTTGCTAGAAAAATGCTGAGTGTAAAATGAAATGGTAAAAAAAATAAAAAAACTACACCTATAGTAACTCCAAATAAAGTATTGATAGCACCTGTAAATAAGAAACGCACTAATACCTGTGATTTATATATATTTATCAATTCTTTAAGCACTGTTAATTTGTTAAGATAGTTTGATGGAAAGTCATCAAAACTATTATAAAGGCAAAAGAATACTTGTCACAGGATCTACTGGTTTTGTTGGGGGCTGGCTCTCGCTGACTTTGCAGTCTTTTTGCGAGTCTAAGGTTTATGGCTTGGGGCTTAATCCCATTACAGATCCATCTTTCTTTACAGCCCTAAATTTAGATCAAATTCTTGAAAAAAATTATATAGTGAACATCCTGAATAAAAAAGATTTAGTCGAGGTATTTGATGAAGTCAAGCCCGACATAGTTTTTCATCTTGCCGCCCAGCCAATTGTAGGAATTAGTTATGAGGAGCCGCTTGAGACATTTGATGTAAATATCATGGGAACATTAAATGTTCTAGACTGCATTAGAAAACAGCCAAATAATCCAAATTGCGTAATTGTTACCTCTGATAAATGCTATCAAAATCTTGAATTGGGCCTTCCATTCAAGGAAGGCGATCCAATGGGGGGATTTGATCCCGACAGTGCATCAAAAGGTGCTTGTGAGCTAGTCACAGAGTCATTTGTAACATCTTTTTTTAATTCTCCTGGTTCTTCTAGGGTTGCATCAGCACGCGCAGGGAATATTATTGGAGGCGGGGATTGGTCTCAAGGCAGAATTGTTACTGATTTAGTAAATGCTGCCTCTAACAATGAAAATATAGAGTTAAGAAATCCAGCAGCTATAAGGCCATGGCAACATGTACTGGACGTAGTAAACGGATATCTTAAACTTGGTCAGCATATTGATAATAATAAAGATGCTTTTACTGCTTATAACTTTGGGCCGCCAAAGACACATGAATTAAATGTGCTAGATCTAGCAAGCTCTTTTATAAAATTTTGGGGCAATCAAAATGTAAATGTAAAAACTCCAGATAGTTCCAGTCTACCCTATGAATCTAAGATACTAAGGTTAGATTCTACCAAAGCAGCGGAGGACCTGTGCTGGAGTACAAAGTTATCACAATCAGAGACAATTCAATGGACTGTAGATTGGTATAAATTCCTTCTTGAGCACGATAATGTCGAGAAAAAAACACATGCTGATATTAAGAATTTTTTTATACTTTAAGATTTTTTTATAGCGGGCTTCAAGATATCTAATTCTGATAGATAGCTTTATTTTTTTGAAAGGACCTCTTTGCAACGCTGGCGTTTGATTCTATTGGATCCTTAAAATAAGGCCATCCCAACACTCGGACAGATCCATGAATAGGATAATAATAATTCTCCTGAATTGGGTTGCCAATGTCATCAACCTTATAAGAAAATCTAAAGTGCTCCATTCTGGAGTAATACCACATACCAGAATAATCTAATTCTTGATGATTATTGATATCCATAAAGAGGGAATAATCCTGTTTAGAGCGAATGCGATGAACGGATTCATTTAACTGTATCAAATCTTTTACTGATACCGATGAATCTTTTAATAAATGTATTTTATTAGAGTCATTTATATTCATAGACATATTTGGAAGAGCAAGGAAATGAATGCAAGCTAAAAAACATAAGCTCCAGGAGAAATGCTCAGGCTTGAGTGAAAGACGCAACAAACCAAAGAGGACTAAAGATAGACTTACTAATACCGGATAAGAGTAAGTTTGATAAGCATATTGGCTAGCGGGCAAGATAATTAGCAAAATGAGCGTTGCGATACTCCAGAAAAAAATTAAAAACTGTAGCGAAGAAGATTTCAGGTTAATAAGAGCAACAAATAGATCCTTAAAATTCCAGAAATCTTGATTAGATCTCATCAACCTAATTGATAGAGCCGAGAAGTAGCCAATAGATAAAATCATAAATACTGACGAAATAATTTTAGCCTCTAGTGAAAATCCAAGTATTAAGACTTCTAGCGTCCAGCCAAGTTGGATAAATTTATTTAGGAGATTTACTGGGTCAAGGAGCCAGATTGCACTTCTTGCTGCATACCTAGAAAACTGAAAAGGAGACGCATCAAAAGCAAAAAAAATAAAGAGAAAAAATAATATTAGCATTGAGAGACAAATGAATGCGCTGGAAAAAATTAATCTTGAAAAAAAATGGAAATTACGTTCTTGATCCCATCTCTCTTGAAGCCATCCCATGGTAAAAAAGAAACATAGCATCAAAGCAAATAATAGGCCAATCTCATCAGTAAAAGCGGCACAAATTAACATGATTGCCTTAATAGAAAAGCTATTAAAAATAAAATAATACAATATAAAAGTTAAGCAAATGTATTTTGCATATAGAGCAAAATACATTATTGGGCTAAAAGAAATTGCATTAAAAGTTACAACTACGAATATAGAGAAGTACGCAAGGAGTTTTTTATTTTCAACATTTTTTGTGGCCAAGGATGCAATTGCATGACTGTTTAAAAAGATAGTTACTGAAATTAAAAAATTCTGAGGTAATGATTGAAACAAATAAAATAAAAATGTTTCAAGACCGTACCAACTATAAAGTAATATACGCCCTCTTCCTAAATCATAATGGCTAGATGCCAAGAGAGCATCATAAGAATGGGCTGCAAATAATTGAATTTTGGTTAGTAAATTTCCATCTGTGGCGATGAAACCTTCAAAAGAATTCTGCCAAAAATGAATAAAACGTAGAGAGTCTGGAGAATAAGCCTGAAATTCAAATAATGTCAGAATCCAGCTATAGGTAAAAAGTAATATTGCAACAAAGCTAATTTTACTAAATGTTGCTCCCATACAATCTAAGAAAATATTTTTTTAATATGACGCAATAAACTCATCAATACTTGAATATAAATGTTGAAGCATAATGTCATCGAGCCCATGATGGCAAGCTAACAAGATTCCCTGCTTCATAACTCTGTCGGCATTAACAAAGTCATCTGCCTCGCCTATATTTAAGGCCTTTCATCATTGGCTGTCTTAAAATATTGCCAGTGAAAACTACTCTGGTTTGGATATTTCTATTTTCGAGAAAAATTTGCATATCTGTTCTGGTAAACGGAGCGTCTTCGTTTACTACCATAGGAAAAGCAAGCCAACATGTATGTGCATTAGGGTTTTGAATAGGCAAAGAGAAAAACTGATGATACTTGGATAAGAACTCCATATGAGAATTAAAATGCTTATTTCTTAATTCCATATTTTTATCTAATTTATCAAGTTGAACCAAGGCAAAGGCCGCACTTATTTCAGATGGCTCTAATTGATATCCAGGCTCTTCAAATACGAATTTGGCGTCATATTGAATTCCATCCAAGTGAACATTAAATCTATTCTCTACAGCTTCACTTTCAACAAAAAGAGATGAGCTTCTTCCCCAAGATCTTAGTAGACTACATTTATCAGCAATTGCTTTATCAGAAGTAACAATCATACCCCCATTACCAGCGCCATTAATAATATGGGAACCATAGAAACTGGTGATTGCAACATCAGCAAAACTGCCTGTAGAGACTCCATCATAGGTAGCTCCAATGGTATCAGCCGAATCAACCAATATCTTTAAACCATGATTATCAGCCATTTCTCTAATAAGAGGCCATTCACAAATATTGCCCATCAAATCTGGGGCAACAATAGCAGATGTATTTTCATTAATTTTTGACTCTATTTGAGTTTCATCAATACAGTATGTATTAGGTTTGACATCAACAAAAACAGGAACTAAGCCTTTATTGACTAAGCAAGCGACTGTTGTACCAAAAGTTAATGCTGGCGTTATCACCTCTGATCCTTGTGGCAAGTTCAGTGCCTCAATAGCAAGATAGAGTGCTGATGAGCCCGAGTTAACCATCACCCCATAATCTTTAGTGTATTTTTGAGCAACCTTGGATTCAAACTCTCTGACATTCTTTGACATTTGAGTGGTTGTATTGAGAACTTCAACCACAGCATCAATTTCTTCTTGACCGTGAACTGTTGAGCCATATGGAACTCTAGGAAATTCTGTCATCTCTTTCATAATTTTTACCTTAAAATAGTTAGAAATCGCTTTCTTTAATGTGTTTGCGATAATTTTTATTAGTGTGAGCCGTTATGGCTAGTCACCTAAAGATTTACCAAGTTAATTATAATTGAAAATGTTAGAATTGAACCTGATTAATTAAAAAATTTATTTGGTATCTTGGTTTTATGCGCAAAATATTAATATTTTTCTATAGAAAGGTTGAGGCATTTCTTCCTGGTAAATTGCAACTTCTTGTTTGGGACTATTACTTATCTAATTTAGTAAAGATCTCGTATTCACAATATGGAGAAGATCTAATAATCAATAATTTTTTTGATGGAAAAAACCTAAATAATGGAAATTATCTTGATATAGGTTGTTATCATCCAAAAGGAATATCGAATACTCACGCACTTCACCTAAAAGGATGGAAGGGTTTGGTGGTCGATATTGATGACTATAAATTATCTCTGTTTAAAAAAAGACGAGGCTCTGAGGTTGAAACTCTCAAAGCTGCGATCTCCCATCAATCTACTAAAGAGCTAGTTTCAGTTTATAAGTTTAATAAACCTTTTTCTCCGTTCGACACTCTTTCAAAGGAAGTGGCAGACATGAGATCAAAAGAAATTAATATTGGATATTCAGTTGAGAAGGTCCGGCAGATTGATATCAATTCATTGTTAGCCAAGCAAGAATATGATTTAATCAATATAGATGTAGAGGGATTGGACGAGATAATAGTTAATTCAATTAATTTCCAAAAATATCAACCCTCATTAATTGTCTATGAATCTTTTAGTCCATATGAGCCTTCTGATACAAAAGAGGTACTGTTAAAGAATGGCTATGAGTTACTTTTTATAACTGGCGGCTCTCTGGGGTTTCACAAGAGAGTAAATAAAAACAGATAGGGAATAACTATGAAAGCAGTAATACTTGCCGGAGGCTTGGGAACAAGGCTCGCAGAAGAAACTCATGATAGGCCAAAGCCAATGGTGGAGATAGGTGGAAAGCCTGTGCTGTGGCATATTATGAAAATTTTTGCCTCTCATGGCGTCAATGAGTTTATTATTTGTTGTGGGTATAAGGGCTATTATATTAAAGAATATTTCAATAGTTTTTTTCTTAGAGAGACCGATATAGAATTTGATCTATCTAAAAATGAAGTTAATATCAAAAAAAATTCTCCTGAGCAATGGAAAGTAACTTGCGTCGATACTGGTGAAAGCACTCTCACTGGTGGTCGCTTAAAACGTGTAAAAGATTATCTAGACCCAGCAGAGCCTTTCTTTTTTACATATGGTGATGGTCTAAGTGATGTAAATATCACAGAGCTCCTAGATTTCCATCAAAAGAATAATAAGTTAGCAACTGTTACAGCGGTAAGTCCTCCTGGGAGATTTGGTGTTCTACGAATTGATGAAGATAAAGCTGTTACTCAGTTCAGCGAAAAGCCTGAAGACGGACAAACTTGGATTAATGGTGGATACTTTGTTCTTGAGCCTAGCGTAATAGATTATATTGATGGTGATATGATATCTTGGGAAAAAGAACCCATTGATAGAATCTGCAAAGAAAATAACTTGCAGGCATATCAGCACAGCGGATTTTGGCAGCCAATGGATACATTGTCTGAAAAGAAATACCTAGAAGACTTATATAGTTCTAATCAGGCGCCTTGGAAAAAATGGTAACAGCATAATTTATTCTATATGCCAATCCCATGATATTGAATGTCTAGTTTGCTGATTTCTTGAGAATTTAAGATATTCCGTCCGTCAAAAATTACCTTATCTCTTAATGATTCTATGAGAGCACTTTCTGGATCCCAGAATGCTTTCCACTCTGTGCAAATAATTAAAGCGTCACATTGCTCAATTGCATCATATTGATGTTTCATGAATGCTATATTCTTAATAGGCTTAAGGGCTAACTTAGCATTAGGCATGGCTGCTGGATCAAACAATTTTAATTCTTTAACCTGAGTAGCTAAAGTTTGAATTAACTTAATTGCTATTGAGTCCCTTACATCATCTGTATTTGGTTTAAAAGAAAGACCCCAAATCATTAATTTTTTATGTTTCAACTCTTGTTTATAGAATTTTTTAATCTTCTTAATAAAAAAAGTTAGCTGATCATCATTAGCCTTTTTGGTGAGTTGCAGAATACTATTTCTGATACCAAGGTTTTTTTCAACCTCTATCAATGCACTAATATCCTTAGGAAAGCATGACCCACCAAAGCCAAGCCCTGCATATAAAAATTCTTTACCTATCCTAGAATCTGCCCCGATTCCTTGGCGAACTTCATGAATATTTGCTCCAACACCCTCAGCTACTTGAGCTATCTTATTAATAAAGCTAATTTTCGTGGCCAGAAAAGCATTGGCAGCATATTTTGTTAATTCAGCAGACTCTAATGACATTTCAATAATTTTATTAGATTTCCTGTTAATAGGAGCATATAAAAGGGCCATTTTATTAAATACTTCTTGATCCTCTGCTCCAATAATTATCCTGTCAGGCCTCATAAAGTCATTGACTGCACTTCCCTCTTTAAGAAATTCTGGGTTGGAGCATATATCTAATTTAGACTGATGTTTAACTAATTGATTTAACCTTAAAAGAATTTTTTTATTAGTTCCTATGGGAATGGTAGATTTAGTAATAATTAATGTATCTGACTGAATTGACGCTCCTAGCAACTTAACTACTTTATTTAAATTAGTTAAGTTTGGGCTCCCATCTTTGCCTAGTGGAGTATCTACGCATAAAAAAATAATCTGATTAAGGCAGCCGAGTTCAAAAGAGCTAGAAAAGTTTAATCTTTTATTTTTAGTTGATCGCTTAACCAGCTCCTCTAGCTGAGGTTCATAAAATGGAATTTGAGAGTTGCGTAAAATACGCAATTTTTTTTGGTCATTATCTATGCAGGTAATTTTGTGTCCTAGATCAGCAAGGCAGGCTCCCGTAACAAGGCCCACATATCCAGAGCCAATAATTGTAATATTCATAAATAAAGAAATATTTTAGTAGGTAAATTATATCTTAGTGAGATTATTTAATCAGAAATGCTCTTTAGCCACGGCATTTTGACGGTTCTGATGGACAATAAAAATACAATTATAAATCTTACAATTGCTGATATTAAGAATGCTAATGAAGCCCCAACTAATCCATAGATAGGCATCAAGACAATAATTAGCATTACAGAAATGGATGCCACAAAAACTGTGATGGCGCTTATGGTGATTGTTCTTTGCTTGAAGAATAAGTAATGAACAAACATTTCATAGAAACCGTATAAAAGATGCGCATATACTAAAATAATAAACGGCTGAATGGCCCCCTCGTAACGCGGCCCTGCCATGATGTGAATTAATGTAGGTGCAAGAACTGTTAAAATTAAAGCAGTAAAAATATAGAAAATACAGTACCTATAAGTGAGCCTAACAACTCTTTTTTTCTGAGAGAAATCATTTGAATTAATAGCCTCAAAAACAATTGGCACAAAAGATTTAGAAATTGAGTCAATTAACATCATCATAACTGAACTAAGTTGTATGGCCACAACATAGATTCCCAGACTATCTAACCCGAGAGTTTGAGAAATAAAGTACCTATCTATCGTAGCTAACAATGTGTAACTTAAAGCATGAAAGACTAAAGGGTATGCATATCTAAATGTTTCCTTAAATTCAGTCTTTGGAAAAGATAATTCGATATAATCCTGTTGATTTAAAGACCATAATGCGACCATCCCAAATACAATAAGCGCACCTGAGATACCAAAGATTCTTCCAGAAAAACCTAGCTGCAGAATAAAGACTAAAGAAAGAGAGAGGGCAATATTAACCAATGCAAGGCTGCAGTGAAATGCTGCATATTGGTAAGGCTGCTTCTTGACCATCCATAAATTTAATCTAATGGTGATAAATACATTTGCTATTGCTGTAATAATGCCCAGAAAGATGAATTGAGGCTTTAAGAAAGTTACTTGCTCAATCTGATTGGAAAAAATAATAGCAGCGACTGCGATAATTAACCCAGAGCAAAGTAAAAGATATAACGAACTCACTAAAAATTTTTTAAAAATTTCTTTTTTAGTGCTGAAATATTTAATACTTAAAATACTTTCTGATTTCAGTCCCGTGATTGCATATAAGAAAGCTAATAAAGCTCCGAACATGCCAATTATTCCATACTCAGAAGTAGTAAAGGCTCGTGTTAGGATCGGTAGCAATGCAAAAGGAATAAAGGCTACCACCACATTTGATGAAAAATAAATCGCAAAAGCAGGAGGCCCATTTTTTTGCCACTGAAGTTTAAAATCTACAATGAGCGCAAGAAATTTTCTAAGATAAATGATTTTTCTCACTCCTAAGTTCTTCTTGAACCGGATTCAGTATTTTTAAGGCTAGTGTTTTATCAAAATTAATATGGAGTAAATCTTTCCACCTTAATATGGCTGATGAGTGCTCACTCCATCCCTTGCTAACCAAGGAGCTCATTAAAGCTAAAAATTCAGACTTATTATGCGTAATAAATTCTTTTAAAGGATACTGAAGCTGATCAAAAAAAACATAGCTTGAGGATAAATGAGGAAAGTCTCCATTAATAGGACTATCCAGCTCAAGAAAAATAGTTGGCATTCCAAGATAAGCCGCTTCAACTGAGGATGATGAATTGAATGTTAAATGGATATGATGCTCTGCAAGTTCAGATTGAAGGCTCACTCTCTGATTTGATTGGCGAATAAAAGAGTAGTTATCTAAAAAATTTATACCTTTTCCCGAAATAGATCTAGGATGATGGCGAGCAGTAAGCTCTATATTATTCTTCAAAAAAAAATGACTTGTATCGTCTAAAAATCTTTTAACTTTATTATTGTAGGTAACTAAATCCTCATGACTGCCATCTAATGTATCTTGCATGCTAAAAAGAATTTTCATTGGACGATTTTCACTACAAGGATAGGCAGGAGATTTGTATTTTTCTACTCCAATGGCAAAAACTGTAGATTGATTGTAAAACTGAGTTTGATCCTTGGAAATTAAAATATTAGATATGATTGGTCCATATGTAAGAGTCTGCACCTGATTCTCGATGCGAAAACTTGGAGGCTGACCATCTAAGAGATACCCCCAGTCTCCATCAAAGATTATTCCATGCTGATAATCATAAATCTGACTATCCGGGAAACATGCGCGCCATAACCCTACCTTATGACATATCATTGTTATGACGGTGTTTGCAGACACTCTTCTAAAGAATAATCTAGAGAGAGCTGTATTAATTTTTTTATCTATCTTCTTGCTCGCGTCCCTATTAAAGGAAATGAGGATATAAAATTTTCTATAAACTGCTTCAATTAAGCTAATGAGCGTTAGTGGAATTGCTTCGCTAGAGAATAATTCTTCGGAGAATGCTCCACCAAGATCAGATTCCTCAAACACAAGATAAGTTAAGTTATTCTCTTTACATATTTGTAAAAACGGTAAAATTAGCTCATTTTCTTTATCAATATTTCTGTTAAATGTTGCAGGGTACGAAAAGATGACGTCAACTTTTCTTGGTACGAATAATGCATAGCTAAAAAATCTTAATGATCTCAATAGACCTCGAAGTGGAAAAGAGAAATTACGAATCATGTTAATAAGTATTTAATATTGAGATAAGTAAAAATTTATTTAAATGAATTCTACCATTCAATATAAAATTGAATGGATTTTTTATCGGTTGATTCTATATGGAGGCTGAAGCCGGAATCGAACCGGCGTGAACGGCTTTGCAGGCCGCTGCATAACCACTCTGCCATCCAGCCACTGCTATATTATACCTGCGCTTAAGAAAAATATTCTTAATCTGAGAAAGAGATTAGTATTTTTAAATACTTAAAAAAGTTCTAAGTATATTTAGCCCGATTAGACCGCTTTTTTCAGGATGAAATTGACAGCCCATAACATTCTCTTTACAAATAACTGCTGACAAACTATTTCCTCCATAAACACAATGCGCAAGCTGATGATCCTGATTATTGGGTTGAGAAAAAAAAGAATGCACAAAGTAAACATCACTATGTACCGGGGTATTTACCAATATGCTGTTGTCCCAATTTTTTTTATCACCAGATAATTCAAGGCCACTCCAGCCAATATGAGGAACAATCAGGGAATCTCCATCATGAGAGTTAGGAGGAATAGGTAACACCTTACCTGGAATAAGACCAAGTCCAGCAGTTTCTCCAAACTCTTCACTGGAATCCATTAGAAATTGCATGCCTAAACAAATACCAAGCAAAGGCACCCCGCTATGAGCAAGTTTAATAATTGCACTATCTAAGTGATTTTTTTTTAGCTCTGTCATACCAGCAGCAAAAGCCCCAACGCCCGGGAGAATTAATCTTTGAGCATTCTCAATACCTTCAACAGTTGTAGTCACATTAACGCTTGCACCTACAGCCTCAAAGCCTCGTGCAACGCTTAAAATGTTGCCAACACCATAGTCTAATACAGTGACCAAATTACTCATGCGATAGCCTCACAGGGATATTATTTTCATGCATAGTATTTTTAATGTCTAAGATAGAATCTCTGCCATAGTGGAGGATATCTGCCATAGCTACAGCCTTAACACCGCCAATAGTAACCGCGTCAATTAAATCTTGTGCTTTGCCCATGCCACCAGATGCAATAACAGGGATAGTTACTGCATCCGTGATTGCTTTTATTAAATCTAAGTCAAAACCCTTTCTGGTGCCCTCTGCATCTATAGATGTTAAAAGTATTTCACCTGCGCCTAGCTCCTCAGCTTGCTTTGCCCAATCAATAGCATTTAGATTAGTTCGTTCTCGACCGGAATTTGTATAAACCTCCCACATAGAATCTGGTTGTTTTTTCGCCTCTAGAGATAACACCATGCATTGAGATCCAAAAAATCTAGAGACGTCACGAATTAAATCGGGATTCTCAACAGCAGCTGTGCTTATTGCCACCTTATCTGCACCCGCTCTAAGCAAATCCCTTACATCTTCAACACTCCTAATGCCTCCGCCAACTGTCATTGGAACAAAAACATCTTTAGCAGCATTTTTAACTATTTCGGTTAATTTACTTCTACCATATAGACTCGCAACTATATCTATATACACAAGCTCATCTATTCCTTCTATATAATATTTCTTCGCAAAATCATGCGGATCCCCTAAAACCCTTAGGCCCTCTAAATGAATTCCTTTGATTAAATTTGGTCCTTTAATATCTAGTCGAGCGATTACGCGAGTATTTTGCATTCTAGATTAAGTTATTTCAGTCGTTCTTGGTTATGCCAGACAGCATGCTTTAAGACCCACTCACCGTCTCTTTTTTCCCAAAGATGAGGTGACCTGAATTCATCCAAGATACTATAAAATTCACTTTCTGTGACAGAGATATACTTTAGAAAGTCTTTGAAATATTTCTTTGGAAATTCTTCATCGAACTTTCTGACTAATTGTATGCCTTCTTCTCTGGTAATTTTATTGTTTCTAATTTCTTGCGCAGCATCATAAGTTGCTCTGCCAATCCCAAATTTAACCAGCGTAGTTAAATAATGAAACATATCAATTTTGTCATCTATACTACTGTACTTAGAATAAGTGCCTTCCGTTCTCTCTGAGTTAGATTGAAAGCCTGTATGCTCTGTTGCGTAGTAATAACATTCTTGAGGGTCCCAGGGAAGATAATAACCAAGATAATGAACCTCAACTCCTTTTGACTCTAAATAATCAGCTGTAGGGGGAATGTATGGCTTAAAGTCATTTAGTTTAAAATCTGTTTCGCTAATAATATCTCGAATAGATTTTCCACCCAGCATTATATCCATAGGATCATCAACTGAAAAAAACTTTCTATCCATTGTAGGTATATAGTTTTCGTCAGAATTATTACCATATTCAGCTTGGTTCTCTCCGTACATTACTAACTTAATATTAAACTTAGCAGCCATCATTGGCCCAATAATTCTTTGTCCAACAATAAAGGGCTGGAATGGATGAAGGAGATTAGTAAACGCTTCTTTTGTAAGATATTGATGTAATTTTCCATTTGGAGTAAAAAGCATGTTGTCTAATCCGCCTTCATGAATCCAATTCTCAAAATTTTTCCATCCTATCTCAGTATATTTATGCGGAGCCCAAGTTACAGTGAGAGGGTTCATTCCATACTTATATTTCAATACATGAGATGCAAAGGCGCTATCTTTGCCCCCGCTCCCTGGAACAACAATGTCATAGTCTCCATTATCACTTCTGTGCAAATCAAAAAGACGATTGAGAGCATCCTCTCTTTTTTTCCAGTCAATATTTGTAGCCTTCGTATCCTGATAGTGACAGGCGTCACACACCTCATTTTCATCAAAATTAATCGTAGCTTTTTTTTCATCTTTAATATTTTTAAATTCAACAGTGGAATTTGGGCGCTGATTAGAAATTACACAACGCTTGCAAAAAACTACTTGCTCGGGAAGTCCAAAAAATGCTTTAGTCATAATTATTCGCCATTGATTTTATAGATTTAAAAATTGGTTAGCCTCAAGGTATCTAGCACTTAATCAGTCTCAAGTTCATGCACAGTGAGATGCTTGATTGTAATATACGCATATCTTAGCAAAAAATGTATTACTAGACCTGAATCGTAGTAAGTTTTTCTATTTTACGAATGTCATCAATCGTATCAACATCCACACTTTTATTTGCTCCCATCTCATACATAGTTGTATTTTTTTGAAAGAAAGTAGGATTATTTAAAAATAGCTTTTTATCAATAATATATATTGCCCCATTGGGCCTATAAGCTAAAGGGAGCTCTTGCCTGTTCATACTAGGAAATTTATCTTCAAAAGCAGGGCTTAAGAAACCTTCCTTGTCTGCAACTAAGGTTTTTAATACCGAGCTATCTACATTCGTGACTGAAATTAAAGAGTTAGCATTTACCTGAAGAAATTTTTTACAGGCAGCTTCGATATCAATGCTATCGCGCAATGGTGATGTGGGTTGCAGCAAAATAAGATATTGAAATTCAATGCCTTGCTCTGCAATTTGCATAATAGAATCTAAAATAACTGATTCCATAGATGAGGAATCCTCTGATAAATGAGCTGGTCTCGCAATACCATTGACACCCTCTATTGAGGCAATTTCTAAAATGGAATGATCGTCTGAGCTAACAAAAATTTTTTCTATAGAGTGTGATATTTTGGCTGACTCAATTGTCCATGAAATTAAAGGCTTATTATGAAGTGGATAGAGATTTTTTTTCTTGAGGCCTTTAGAGCCTCCTCGAGCCGGGATTAATGCAATAAATAAATTTTTAGTCATTAGAAAAATTAGAAATAAAATCAACCTGTGCTCTTTGATAATCACCTATTTGACCAATATCTAACCAATATTCATGGATAGGAAACACACTAACAGCGGAACTATTTTGTTCTAACTCATCATTGATCAAGGTTGGCATATCTAAATTCTTACCCTTTTGTAAGTTTTTAATGGCTTCGGGATTAACTATGTAAATTCCAGCATTAACCTTTGAAACTTGCGTAGGTTTTTCATCAATAGATTCAATTAGATGATTATTTGTTCTTACTACTCCATATGGAATTTGATGAGTGTAATTCCTTACACACATAGTAATTAATGTTTTTGCTGCCAAATGGAAATCTAATAATTGAGTAAAATTAACATTGGTCAATACATCAGCATTCATCATAAACACTGGTTTTCTCAGGTGAGTATCTGACAGAAGGCTCAAACAACCTGCTGTTCCAAGTGGTGAGTCTTCTTGCAAGTACTCTATAGAGCAATTTAAATTTTCTCCATGGCCAAGATAATCCTCAATCATCTCTGATTTATAGTGTGTAGAAATAACAAAATTATGAAGCCCATAATTTACAAAGTTTTCAATTATAGTTTGTATGATTGGCTTATCTCCAACCTTGAGTAATGGTTTGGGGCAGTTATCAGTTAGAGGGCTCAATCTTGTTCCAAAACCACCCGCCATTAGCAGCACAGTATTATCCTTGAGAGCTTGATTGAGGTGTGCCCCTGCAGCATGGACCTCTAATATCAATCCATTACTCTGAATAATGGGAATAGCTTGAAGATCATCTTTAAGAATTTTACTCTCAAGGTCTGAAAGATCGGAATCTTCAAAATATTTTATAAAATTCTTGTTCATAGCCATAAGAATTGGTTCTGATAAACCCATGTCACTAAGTATTGCTCGTCTTATATCTCCGTCAGTCACTGTGCCAACTAATTTTTCTTTAGCATTTAAGATAAAAAGAATTTTTAATTCCAACTTATCTAACAGTTCGATGCAGTGTTTAATGGTCGAGTTTGACTGGGTTAAATTGGCTGAATGATCTATTAACATATTATATTATTGATACCAGCCATCTGACTCGACCCCTGATAGCGTCATCTCTTTTCGAAGTAATTTCTTTGAATCTATTTCTAGCTCATCTAGAGCCCTGGCAATTTTTATACCTGCATCTCCAATTCCATAGGGATTAATGCATGACAAAGATGCCTGTCTAAAATTTTTATCATACAGGCAAGTTTCAATTGATTTACAAATACTCACTTCATTATATTCTGCATCTATAACATTCTCTGATCTTAGGCGACCTTCTTGGCGCGATCCAATATTCACAGTTGGGCAACCAAATGCTGGGGTTTCTTTTATTCCAGATGATGAATTTCCTACACAGCAAATTTGATTTTCTGGATTGGATGCCAAGGCTAATATGCCATGATAATTATATCTTCCAAGGGAAGAGTATATTTGAATATTCTTTATCCCTAAAAATTCTGAGTGATTAAAATCGTTAATAGCATCTATAATCTTTCTGCCACCTGCATCATTATTGGGATAGGTGATTATTATTTGCGCCCCTTCTATGGCTAATTTTTTTAGTGCAAATAATGCAGGCTTAATTTGACTGACAGCTTCATGAAATTCTGTTGTCACAGAATGCTGAGTGAATAAAATTACAGGCTTTGCTAGATCTAGCCCATATTTATCAACTAATTCTGTTGGCGTTGCATAATTCCCATCTTGGATTAAATCAATTGCAGGAAACCCAACCGTATGGACTCTCCACGGGGCCTCTCCCATTCCAAGTAATCTATTGCTAGCTTGTTGATTAGTCGTAAAGTGGATATGCGCCAATTTAGTCATCGCGTGCCTTACAGAATCATCCAATGCACCACCCTCTGTAATATCGCCACCCTCTATATGCGCAGTTGGAATATTCATTTGAGTGGCGGCAATAACAGCGGCAAAACCTTCAAATCTATCAGCATAAACTACGAAAATATCTGGTTGAATTTTTGCTAAAGCCTCAGCGATTGATAAAACACCGGTACCAATTGCCTGAGATGTGCAAAAGGGAGAGCTTTCATCAAGCTTAATATCTACCTCGGCATGAATCTCAAAACCATCATCACTAATCTCTTGAATAGTATTACCAAAATTTTTATCAAGATGCGCACCGGAGACTATTAACTTGTATTCTAAATTAGGGTGAGCATCAATTGCTTTTAGCACAGGAAATTGCAATCCATATTCAGCCCTGTTACCAGTAAAAACAGCAATAATTTTCTTCATCAAAAGCTCCTGCTCATATTTTATATCAATTCTTTTAGGCCATCTTTAAGTCTTATGCGTGGACTCCAATCAAAAGCCTCTTTCGTCTTGGAAATGTCCAAGGCTATACAAGAAGTAGCTTTACTGTGACTAGATTCAACAAGATTGAATTCGCCAAGTTCAGCAGCTTCAAGAATCATCATTGCTAAGTCTTTCATAGAAACATTAATTCCGGTTGCTACATTATAAACTCCTTTTTGCTGGATTGTGGTCATGGCTAATAAACAAGATGTCACATCAGAAATATGAATCATATCTCTAGTAGGCGAGCCATTAACGATCGAAATAGAGTCAATACCCTTGCTTGTTATTTGTTTTAGCACATCAGATATAATGTTTTTTTTACTCATTCCTGGGCCATAGATATTGCTAAGTCTTGCAATAGCTCCTCCCGATTGCAAAACCAATTTCTCACACTCCAACTTGGAATGAGCGTATGGATTTATTGCATTAACATTCTCTATAGGATGATGTGGTAGTTCAGATAAATCTCCATATACTCCAACAGATGATGCGTAAATAATTCTAGAATTGGTATTAGATAAAATAAACTTCAGTCTTTGGATATTTCTTTTTGTATAGTCAGGACCAAGCTTACTAGCCTGGGCAATCTCATTGTTTTCAGCAAGATATAGAATAGATGTTTGAGTGTTGTCTAGACGTAATGCATCTAATTTTTTCAATGCGATTTTTATTTCCTCAGGAGAGCCTCTATGTGGCAGCAACTGAACCTTATAGTTATTATTGCCAATTTTTTTTAGCGTCTGCTGAAAGTAAGTGCCAATAAATCCAGATCCACCATATAACCCTACTACATTCATTCTTTTATTCTGATATGCGTATCAGTGCTTACTCGATATTTTCGAGCTTAAGCTGCTGACCAGATAAGACATTATTCATAGCTCTTTTGCCTAAAATAGATTCATACTCCTCAGCAAGTATTTCGCCTGTTCCAGGTCTTTTTACCCAAAGATTATCTTTAGAGAAAATCTCTCCTTTGTTAATATC
>Ga0114997_10001741_pt1 | contig 17878 bp, 12 predicted proteins | sample ArcticOcean_MG_C_2_FD_87045 | JGI IMG/M metagenome (GOLD analysis project Ga0114997, IMG submission 87045) | Marine microbial communities from western Arctic Ocean - ArcticOcean_MG_CB4_136 | ecosystem: Environmental > Aquatic > Marine > Oceanic | place: Arctic Ocean: Canada Basin | collected...
GTAGTACTAAGGCAGTACTAAGGCAGTACTCCCAAATTTTTAAGGTCAAAATATATTCCGGCACAGACAACTTAAAGACAACTTTAAGACAAAACAGACTATATATATACAATAATACCGTAAACGACGACAAAACGTGTCCTTCTTTTTCTTCTTTTTCTTGCTCTATCTCTTTATAATCGCAAGAGAAGAGAGAGGAGCCGTCAATCGATCAAATCAGAAAGGTCGTGGTTATCCGTAAAAAAATATCAAAATCACCTACACATCTCAACAAACAACATAGTATAAATATGTGTCGACGAATAACGTGTGAAACCTGCTCGAAACCGTCTTGGATCGGGTGCGGGTTACACGTGGAATCGGAAGAAGTTTTAGGTTTGGTCCCTCTTTTGGAAAGATGTCAGTGCAAGAGGAATAATTTCTCGACGAGAGACTCGGTGTTTGGTGGGGGTCAATGCAGCGTTTCGGGCAAAGCGAAATTGCCCAACGTGTTGATGAAAGTAAAAAAGAAAAGAAGAAGGAGAGGCTAAAGAGGCACAACAACAACAAAATCTTCGAACAGCAAAGAAGCGAACGACGATGATGAGAACTCCGTGAGCAACGACGAGAGATTATCGGAATCGGAAAGCATAAATACGGAAGATGAAGCGTCGACGACGTCTGGGGATACCGAAACGACTTCGAAGGTGAAACATGAGTTCCTGACTTTCAAAACGATCGATTTGGAAAATTCAAAGTTAGATCATTCGAAGAGTAGCAAGAAATGGAAGGAGCGTTTGAAGAAAGCCGGCTACGGATCGAGTAATAAGATTCGGAAACTTATTTTAAGGCAATTTACGTTAGCCGCGTTTGCCTTACTGGTGGCCTTCGTATTGAAAGAAATAGAAAACAACGAAAGAGAAGAAGAAGAGGAGTTATCTGCCACAGATGTGGTGTATTTCGTAGGGACGGTGATGACGACAATCGGGTACGGGAACATTACGCCGATTACAGACGGAGGCAAACTCTTAGTCACGTTTACGTGCTTACCGTTGATTGCCAAATTTGCCTATACTTTGACAGCGTTGACTGACCCGTTGCTGCAAGTGGCGAGAATTGTCAGTTCTTACGCTCTGAGAGTGTTGAAAATTAAGGAACCGTTGGATTTAGAGGTGAACGTGCCACAGATGATGAAAACTTTAGCGATTCAAACCACCGCGAGTTACGGAACGATAAATTTATCGGCAAGTATTCCAATAAAGGATTTGCCGACATTTTTCAATACCCTCAGTTCGGGTTGGGAAAACGTACCCACCAGAGACGTGAACAAATACATAGACGAACTCGCCGGCGAGAGTTACGCGGAGAGTTTCGGAGTGAGCATATCTGTGAGTGAAATTGTCACGCTTTTGAACCTCATCAAAGCCAAAACCGACGTTAGAAGCGAAAGATTGAACATGCTCGCGTCTGCTTTCATATCCTCCGTCGTTTTTTGGCTCGGGTTCGCCTACTTCACCTCTGTCAAAAACGACGGGTGGTCGCGGATTGACTCGTTTTACTTTTCCACCATCTCCTTGAGTACGGTTGGATTCGGCGATTTTGCTCCCGAAAACACGCGCCAAATCGCTTTTTGGTACGTCTGGGTTACCTTAGGCTGCGGTATTTTCGGTAGCATGATTGGTTCCTTCTCAAACATTCTCGGCGCGAAACAAGACGAACAACTCGCCAAGAAACAGTTATCGAAGACCTTTCGTAGAAAAGACATCGTGCGCAAAACGAGAATATCCTTGGACGAAATGAGCGTGGGGCGTGCAGCAAACGCAGATTTAAAAGCGGAGAAGAAGGAGAGATACGAAGCGTTCACGGACATGATTAGCGGTTTGTAATATTATTTGCCTTTTCTGATTCCCACTCCTCTGTCAGTCTGTCTGTTTTTGGAGAGAAGAGAAGAAAAAAAACTCTTCCTCCAAAATTTAGGTTTTATCCCTTTTTGCTTGGTCAGGACTTCCTTGAAAAAACGCTTTGTTTTTTTTTTCGAGTCAAACATGCGCAATGTAAGCGCGACAAAAAAAGAATATCTATCAACCTCGACCACGAACGCGCGATATATTGACACACACACACACACATATATATATTTTAGACATGAGTGAGTACGACCAATCGTGTTATAACCCATCGCTGGATCGGGTTTCGGACGGCGCGCAGCATTCGAAAGCGTGGGAGGAATACAAGACGTACGGGACAGCCGGGAGAAACGAGGACGAGATCGAGGAGAAGAATTCCTCAGATCGTCGGTTTGCGGAAGAAGAAGAAGAGGAGGAAGACACAGAAGAAGAGGGTCGAACGAATAAGAATAAGATGATAATACCGAAAGAACAACTCATCAAACAGAAATCGTACGGTAAAATCGGTAAAACCGTATGGGATAAGAAAGCGCACGGCGGGAAGTATTACATCTCCACCGGAGAGAAAAAGAAAGGCTACGACGCTTTAGAGCAAACGCCGGACGGTGCGATTATTAAGCGAGAACCCGGGTACGAAAAACCACAGAGCGGGCACACGACAAATTTCGTGGGAAATCACATGACGCAAGGCGCGATAGATTTAGTCCAGCACGAATTGACAAGAGTCGATCCAAAGATGAAGGAAGAGCGGATGCGCCGGTTCGAAGAGGCGAAAGGTATCAAACGAGAACCGCCAAAGTTGTTGAAAGTTGAAAAGAATAAGAAAAAAGTTTTGATGATTGGAGATAGAGAAAAGGGTGACACTGATGACGGCGAGGAAGAGGAAGGCCGCTCCTCCGAAACTCGCGTCATTAACGTCGATCGGTACACGTGGGAAGATAGAGATGGCGAAATCATCGTGCGCTTGCAACACGACGAGAAATTGATGGATCTGAAATCCGCGCAGTTGGAAATACAAAACGAACGAAGTTTTACGGTTTCGATTAAATCGAAAGAGGACAGAGATAAAGTCTATGTGCTCACGGTTCCGTGCTTGTTTGATGCAATCGTGAGGGAGAAGAGCTGCATGCTTACGACGGCAAAGTCCCTTCGCGTCACGCTCGTGAAAACAGAAGTAGGCAAAGCGTGGAAGCGTTTGTCATCGTCAGAATCTTCCGAGAACTCTATGTTACGCCTGAATAACGCTCCAGATGGCAAAGTAAAAGAGAAAGGAATTGTTATCATTAACAACAACAACAGCAACAATATAAATTTGCGCGATTTACGCGCGGAAGTAATTAAATTCCGCGACGGAAACTTAGCGCCAAAATTCACTCCTTCAAAGACGCCGGAGGAGATTGAAAACGAGCTTGACGCTCAAATCAACGACGTGTCGACTCCGATGGAGTTTGCGTCTCTCAAAGAAGCGATACAATCGTGCGATCATTTTGAATCCTCTGGTGATCACGCAAACGCGATTAAATCGTTCTCATCGGCACTATTTTTTCTTCGCTTCTTCACTTCTTCTTCTTCGCCGCCAGCTTCGGAGGACGGCAGTGAAGACACCACGACATTAGAAGAAGGTGGTAAATCGACGACGACGACAACAATGGAAGTGAAAATCATGGATTGTTTACGACGACGCGCGAAAGCAAATGTTTTACTCGGTAAAACCAGAAATGCGACGAAAGATTACGCCGAAGCCATTCAAGAAGGTAAAAAGCTACTCTCTTCGTTATCATCGTCATCGAATGCGACATCCTCTGCGATCAACGACAGAGATGTAGACGCGACGAAAAAAATACTCTCCGACTTATACCTCGAACGGGGCAACGCCTACGAGCAGGTTGAGAAATACGCCGATGCCGTGGATGATTACAAAAGAGCGTTGAAAACTGGCGGAAACGATACGAAAGTTTCCATGGCGTTGACTCGCGCGTCTAAGTTACACTTTCAAAGAGACATCGAACGCAAAGAAATCGAAAAGAAGAGACCGAAAAACAACAACGAAAACTCGTTACCGTCTTTACCTCGCCCGGGAATGAAACAATTTGAGAACAGAGGGAAGGCTGGCGCGTGCTTTTAATGATTGCTTCTGTAAATGTACTACTTTTTTTTTATCGTGATGAATACTATCAATACTAATTTAATACATATTTTTCTCAACGCTTCTTCAGATGTAAATGAATCGATGCGCCTGATTTGATGTTGTAATATGCCAACGAGTTTGCATCTTTCAAGAAACCCATCTTCTTGACTTCCAATTTCATTTTCCCTTGCGCTAAGTTCCCTAGCAAAGGTTTCAACTCTTGCTTGATTTTCAACACCGTTTCTTTACCGCTTTCGAATTCCAGATCAATCGTTTGGCCGTTCAAATTTTTGTCCTTCGCTTCGTCAGGGCATAAGATTTTGAGTTTAATCGTACCTGGATTCGCATCGAGCCAATTATTATCCTCTTCCAACTCCATCTCTCCGATCCGTAATTTTTGTTTCACCGGTTCTGCATCTAAGTCATCGCCTCCATCTTCCCGACCTCGTTTTTGTCCAACTCCCGCATTCGTCGCGATAGTCGCCGGTGGTGGCGGCGGCGGCGGCATCGGCTGCTGCGCCATCATGGGCGGTGGTTGAATCATAGTGGGAATGACAGGTGCCGCCGGTTGCGGCGTAGGAGCTGCTATTGACGCAAGCGCAGGCGGTTGTTGTTGTTGTTGATGATGATGCTTCTTCATTTGTTCGTTCAAGGCGGTCGAGACGTCTTTATCGTTCCCGCTGGCGAAAATGTCTGGTCTCGATTTCGCTAAACTTAAAATGTTCTTCGCGAACTGGTCGTCGTCGACTTTGTTGCTTCCTTGTAACTTTTTCAACATCGCGTCTTTTTGTTCCTTCCACTTTGGGTCGATCAAAGAGATGCGCATGTGCTCGGCCATTTCGTCCACCGGAACGAGTTCGCCGGTGATTGGCGAGACCGCAAACTTGGTCGCTTTATCGCCTTTGGAAGCTGCCGCTCTTTCTTCTGGTTTCTGATAGTTTCGAACAATTTTCATACCAGGTTCGGGTAAGTTCTCATTAATACCCGACGCATGCTTCTCATCGGACGCATTTGGCGCTAACGGTCTCGACGCTGCTTTCACTCTCTTCTCCGCCTCTTGCGCTTGTCGCATGATTTGTCGCTCTTCGTCGTCCATGGTTGCTACTGCAGAGGCTCCTCTTGTTCCTCCTACGTCTATTTCTTCTTCTACTAAAGTCGTCGATTTCGTTGTCGGCTGCGTTTCAACCTTCGACGCATCCTCCAACGCTTGTCTCTTCAAGTACCCAACAATTTCTCTCATCGGGATTGGCTCTGGTAACGTTTCGTCTTCGCCATCGTCGAAATCGATTGTCTCTACCACCACGAAATCGTGCCAATCGATCGCCTCCATCGCTTCTCGTTCCATGCGTTTTTTCTCCTCGATATCTTTTCTATTCTTCGTTTGCGTGGCATCCCATTCGGACCTTTTTAACGATCGTTCTAACGCCTTCTTATAATCCTCCTCCACGTCTAAAATCTCCTCCATCTCTTGCTTATTCTCCGGCATTAAAACCTCCGAGTACGAATCCGCTAAACTGGTGAAATACGTAAACAAAGGATGTGCCGGTTTCAAAAACGCAAACTCTGGGTTTTGATATTCCCTAGAAGCTAACCCGGAGAGAAACTTTGCGCCGTTTCTCGCCACAAACTGCGCGGAGAGTTTAATCACCTCAATCTCGCTCCTCTTCAAGCCTTGCGGCGGCTGCGTCCCGACGGAATGTTTGAACTCTCTCGGACGTTCTAAAACTTCCGGTTTCGATGATGACAATCCGGTAGTCGTACTTTTAGCCATAAACTTGCTCTGACTTTGCGCTTGCTCCGCTACTTCCATCCCTTTCTTGTTCTGATCCTCGATCGTCTTTCCTTCCAATTCCAGTTTATTCGATTCGATCTTCCCTCGATAGTAGGAGTAAAACGGAGAATTCTCTCTCAAAAACGAAAACTTTTGATTGTTCTTCTCCGAGGATAAGATTCTGCTTTCAAACTCTGGGCCATTTTTCGCGACAAACTGCGCGGTTTTATCCACGATCGCTCTCACGTCCGGCGGAGGAATGATCACCCCAACCGAGTGTGTTTGCGTGTTTAACGTGTTTAACGACACCGGTTTCAAGCCGTCTTCTTTGGAAATTTTTATGGAATTGTTCTGCAAACGTTCGTCGATGACGGCGACTTCATTCATGTCGTTGCTGTTCGTTCCACCCATGACGACGACGACGAGGATGTATTCGCGACGACGAGCTCTTTCTTTTTCTTTTTCTTTGGGTAATGCGTAAAATGCCGCGATGACGAAGAGAGATTCTTGATTTATTCTGTGGGTAATGGTTTTGTGTCAAAACGCGGCGGAATCGCAGAAGACAAAAAGAGAAAAAAGTGAAGAAGCAAAAAAACAGAAGCAAAAGGGGGTAAAAGGCTCAAAAATACCCCTCCCCTGTGTGGCGTAAAAGAGTATTTCTACTTTCATCAGATTGTATATTACACGCTTCTATATGTGTTTCTCTCTCTCTCTCTCTAGCTGTACTGCTATGTATATATTATAAGACCATCTTTAACAAGACGTCGCGTTCGGACCAATATTGCGTGGCGAGGCGGAATTTGACTCGCACTGTTTCTTCTTCTTCCTCTTTGTCGTCGTGGTTTTTAAGCACCTCGAGTTTAGTCTCGAGTGAAACCAACGAACTCATCGAGAGAGGCGTTTGCTTCGCATCAAAGATGACGTGATATCGGTGGTACTTTTTACACGGCGATTGTTCGAGTTTAGAGACGATGCCGAAGAGTTCTTCTTCTTCTTCATCCTCTTTCGCGTTGACCATACGGACGTGTCGTTGGACTATGGTCTCGCCGCCGGGCAGTTTTAAACGCTGCGCGTCTTCGTCTTCGTACTTTACGACGCGATCGTCTTTGCGTTCGGTTTCGGAGGAGAAATAAGGGTGATGCAACGCTTCGTGCGCGGTTATTCTTCTCGAAGGGTCGAGCGTTAACATTCTTCGCAACAAATCGGCCTGGAAAACGGTGATTTCGTTCGCGCGAGTTAGTTTCAAGAAGGAGACTCTCGGTAACCATTTCGGGAACATATCCTCGTGCCAACCGGGGATGCTTTTAACATCTGGCCACGACTTTTCGTTTGGTGTTCCAAGAAGTTTAAAAATGCACAAAATTTGATCCAACTGTTCGGCACCTTCGTAATACGCGAATTTGTTGAAGAGCGAGGAACCGAGGATAAATTCTGCAAAGACGCAACCGCACGACCACACGTCCACGGCGTTTGTGTACTGTTTCGGAAGCACTGGTTTCTTTTTCTTCTTTTTCTTGCTCTCTTCTTCTTCTTTTTCTTCCTCTATAGTAGATTCATCTCCGTTATCTGTTCCGTCGAACGTTCCGATATCATCGTAAGCGGTTTCGTCGATGGAATCGGGATCGATTTGTTGCACAGGAGGTATGATTAGTCCTTCAGGCGCGATGTAATATGGCACGGTGCACGAACGCAGAGGAGAGCGCTTTCCAACGTCGCGAAATCCTCTCGATGCTGCCCACGAGGCAATTACGAGTTGTCCGTTGCCATTATTCTTCTGATCGTCGACTAAAAGATGTCCGCAATGCAAATTTCTATGCGCAATCCCACGCGAATGCGCAAATCGAACGCCTTCAATCAATTGCTGCGTGAGCATGCGCACTTTAGATCTTTTCAATCGAAAGGTGCCGTCGTCGTCATAGCACCACTCTTGCGGCGGTTGTTTTTTCGCGACGGCTGGATCCTCGCACACTCTCGACCGCTGCGCGCGTAAACTTATCGGAAAATGCTCGTGAATCATGAGCATTTTACCGCTGAGTCGCGGAAGAATTCGCCTTCTGCCAACTGAATTCGCTTCCATCTCGTCTTCTTCTTCCGCCGCTTGCAACTCTGGCGGAAGTTCTCCTACTAACCACGGGACCTCAAACGGCATGTCTTCGTCAATCGTAACTAAACGTTCTAATCGCGCGATAGAATTCGCTCCGTTCAAGTATTCTCTCGCGCCTAAGTGGTCTTCTTCTCCCATCCTCGTCGTCGCTCGAACGACTGTTTGCGCCGATAGCGCCTTCATGTTCGCCGCTTCGCGTAATTTCCTACTTCGCAAACCTTCTTCAGGTTTTTCGAGGAATCCTACGAGTTTAACCGCTTTTAATGTCCCCGAGCATACGTCTAAACATTCCCACATGCGCTGTCGATGACTGTTCCTCACCTCCACTCTTTCTTGAACGTTAAAACTCGCGTAGTCTGAGATGATTTTCTTTTTCCTTTTTCTATTCGTCCCTCCATTCAAATCTACTACGTCTTGCTCTATGTATCGTTCTCGGTTCGATTGCATCTCTTTCAACGCGCCGTCCGAGGTTCGTTTCTTGTTCTTGTTATTCTCGTCCTCGTCTCTAAATTTTTTCGATACGTTTTCCTTCCCGTCGTCGTCAACCAGTTCCATCGTAGCATCTTCCTTTTCTTCTTCTTCTTCTTCTTCTTCTCCCTCCTCCTCGTCGTATCCTTCCACGGCGTTGAAGCTAAACCCACCGAAAACCATCTTCTTTCTCTTACTTTTTCCACGACGCAATTCTCGCACATTCAAGCCGAGCGTCGGTATCATCTTCAAAAATCGATACCGCATCAACGGGTTCTTTTGCATCTCAATGAAAACTTTCCTGTAATACTCCCCGGATTCTTTCACTTTCTCTTCGTCTTTCGCGGAATTCATGAATATATCTCGTCTCGCTTTTGCTCGTAAATCGTCTAAACTCTCGATGTTGGCGAGTTTTTCGCACTGTCTTTTCCAGCACGTCCCGTCCGACACGGCTGCTCGATACAACTGTTTCGAAGTGAGCATGCAATTAATCACAGATAACGCCGGGAGGAGAGAGAAAATGTGCGCGATGCAGCCTTCCGGTAGATTTTGGATCGCAAATTTGTTCTTCTCGTCATCACCATCATCATCATCATCACATTTCATTTTTTGAATCTTTTTCTCCTCCTCTTCTTCTTCTTCTTTGAGTTTTGCGTCGTCAAATACTAACGTAGTAGTATCATAAACCTCTTCCATCTCTCTCTCTCTTTCTTATATGTTGCGTGTAAAATACTTCTTTACGAATAATAGTTCATCATCAGTGATGATACACCACAAAAGACATATATTATGCAGAATATAACAGAGAGAGAGAGAGAGAAATGAGAGAGTTGTGGTTGTTGTTTCTGTCGTTGTGAAGAAGAGAAAAAGAGAGAAAAGATGAACCAATTATTTTTGAAAAATAAACCGCTTCCTCCTCTTCATAAATTCTCATTCCTCCTTTTCCTGCCGCTGTTGCTGAATACTCGTAAAGGGGATTAATAAAGGAGAAGGCAAATGTCAAAATCGCCGCGAAACTACGCGAGTCCACCTGATGTACAAGAAGCGGAGAACTCGAAACACCAAGGCAATCTGCTCTTCCAGAAACAAAAATACGCCGCCGCGTGCGAACTGTATACCGAGGCAATTCTTCAATCGGAGCAGAAATGGCACGTCCCGTATCTCAACCGGGCGATGGCGAACGAGAAGAGATTGAGATGGAAGGAAGCGAAAGAGGATTTGGAGAAGTGTTTGAAATTGGATCACGATAACGTGAAAGCGACGTATCATTTAGGCGTTTGCATGTGCATGTTACCGGAGGAAATCGAAGATAATTATAAAAAAGGAGCAGAGATATTGGAGAAGAGTTTGTTTCTGGCGAGAGAATACGATGAGTCGCAAGTGGATTTAATTTGGCGGTCGTTGGCGAAATCGAAATACATGGAACACTGCGAAAAAGCAAAGGAGAGGAGGAAAGTGTACGAAAGTTTAGAAGCAAAGTTATCGCACCCGGGGTTTGTGCCCTTAACCGAGGACGACGCGAGAGTATTGAGAGAGCGCGTTAACGAGGCGAAGGAAAAAGACGAGCGGAAGCAAGCGCCGGATGCGTTTTGCTGTCCTCTGTCGTTGGAAATGTATCGAGAACCAGTGGTCAGCCCGAGCGGGAACTCCTACGAGCGTTCAGCGATAGAGCAATATATTAAACAACAACACGAAAAATACGGGAGAGAGAAGAAAGTTGCGGATCCGTTGCAGCCGGATTGTTCGATTACGTTGGAATCGCTGCATCCGAACATCGCGCTGAGGAACATTGTCCGAGAGTATTTGAGGGAGCATCCCTCGTCCTGGGGAGAAATTTTGAGCGAAAGCGAAGCGGAAGAGTTGGAGAGGGAAGCAAAGAGAATGAAAACCGAAACCACCGAAGCAGACATGATGTGAATTTAGGTATGTACTTTAAACACTGTAGGAGTAGGAGTAGTAGGAATAGTAGTAGACTTTTAGTTATACAGGTACCTGGTACTTACGTATATAGTTAGTTAGCGTACATCATTATTAATCATAGTTCTACGAACGCTTATCGACGATTGCGCATTTGCTCACGGATCACGAAGAAAAGAGCCGAGGCGTGGACAGACTTTTGTACGTGACGTATAACGCCGTCATAAAACCCGCAAATCCCCTGGCTTTCTAAAACGAGCTGCACGACGTCTAAGGTGTTCGAGCTGCTATTGCTGTTCATGTTCTTCTTCTCCTTACTCGTGGTATCGCTACTATTTAAATACTCTCCATCGACCATGTTCCTTCTCACGGAATTCTCCTCTTCCTCGCGATGAAAAGATTTCGAGGCTTCCACCAACGCTCTCGTTCGCTCTAAAGGAAACGTAATACCAGTTGCTATAGTCTTCGATAAGCACCCAATCACGAACGATTCGATTATCGACAACTTTTTCTCCCCGTATTTCGTCTTCAACGCTTTCAAGGCATCGAAGGCGGCAAGGTTAATCGTGTGCGAAACAATTAATGGCACGTTTTGAGAGAAACCTCGTTGGAACGCCAGCGCGCCGTCTCGTTTATACGCTTCTTTCATCGCGGATACATACACCTTCATTCGATTTTTACTATTACTACTGTTTGAAGATGATGCCTTTCCTTTCTTCTTCGTCTTCGCTTCTATTTTTTTCATTTGCAAAGTTACGATATCAAACGGGAGCATCAAAGCCGTCGATATCGCCCCCGCGACTGCGTATCTTCTCAAAGCTTCAACCGTGGTCGTGGCGAAATCACTTTTTCTAGTCCTATTCGCACTCGCTAAACTCACCAAAGAGAAATAGAGAAAATCTTCCGCGAATAACCGCAGCTTCATCGTTTGTCTTTTCGTCGTCCTCTTTTTGTCCTTGTTCTTTTTGTCATCCTTATCGTCGCCGTCGTCGTTCTTCTCAACCGTCGTCGTCGTCGTTTTTTCAAACATATCATCGGCTTCCAATGTTGTATCTTCTTCATCATCATCATCCGACGACGACGAAGAATAAAAAAAGGAAGGAAAAAGGTCAACAACACTCCTCGCCAAAGCGCCCGCAGTCGCGCCTTCCCATCCTTCTCTCGCTGCTCTTTTTAACCGCACGATCGAATTGGTCGTGGGAGTCATCGCTCTTCTCCTTCTTCTTCTTCTTCTTGACTCATGAGAAAAAATTGTGTCGCGAAGCAGCTGTTTTTTCTCGTTAAAAAAAAAAGAAAACACCCGAAGAGAAAGACAGAAAGAGGAGCTTTTTGTCCGCGACAGACAGACAGACAGAGAGAAGGTTTTTTTTTCTTTTTTTTCACGTCAAAACTCATCAGACTAAACTAAACTCATCACAACAACACAAACGAGATAAATAATATACTCTTGTTGCAAGAAGAGTAGACAGCACCAAGAGTAGCAGTAATACGACGACGTCTTCTCGAGGAAACCAACAACTTTTATGACAACATGGTTTTAGTGAAAGGCATCACGTCGGGTTTTTTAACCCGCGAAACCTATCTGATAATCGGCAGCGTGTTTACGATTTCCAATCTTTTGCTCGTTTTGAGTTTCTCGAAAACCACCAACAACGATAAACTCATCGATTGGGAATATTTGGGATTGATTTTTAGACGGATAAGCCCTTATTTATGGTCCGCGATTGGGATATCGTGCGCGATTGGTTTATCGGTCGTTGGCGCCGCGTGGGGGATTTTCATCACCGGGAGCTCGTTGGCTGGGGCGGCTATTAAAGCGCCGCGAATCACGAGCAAGAATCTCATCTCGATTATTTTCTGCGAAGCGGTGGCTATTTACGGGGTGATTGTGGCGATTATTTTACAAACGAAAGTGGAATTTGCGCCGAGAATGCCAGATGGGTCGTATTCGGATCGATCGATGTTTTCAGGCTACGCGATATTAGCGTCTGGTATAACCGTCGGGTTGGCGAATCTGGTGTGCGGTATTTGCGTAGGGACGGTTGGGAGTAGCTGCGCGTTGAGCGACGCGCAAAATCCAGCTTTGTTTGTGAAGATTTTAGTGATTGAGATTTTTGGAAGCGCGCTTGGCTTGTTTGGGGTGATTGTCGGGATTATCATTACGGGGAACGTGTCGTTTAAGAATCCAGCGGATGCATAGAAGAAGGGGATGAAGAGAGAGAGAGAGAGAGAGAAAAGAAGTGAAAAAGAAAAACACACCGCGAAGATGAACACTTTACTACGAAATAGCACATAAAAACACGCATAGTAGTGTTGTATAACATACTTATTATAACTATTATCATCATACAAAACATTCATTCATTTATTGATGCGCGACTATCATATGGTTAGCTTCTTCTAAATCAATTACTTACTTTTCTTCAACTCTTTTCGTTTCGCTTTCAAGCCAAAACGTTCACACACGTTCGCTCTGCTAAACACGACTCTGTTTTCAATCACTCCTTGCTTCGTGCACCTAGGCATCCTCTCAATTTCGCCGCCGTTATCGAACAAAATCAACGTCGGCAATTGTTTCGAGTTCCCGGTCAAATCGATCCCATGATCTATGGATCCGCCCGGCCATCTCGAGAGATCAAACTTCGCAAACGTCAAACCGCTGTCTTTATCGTCCGCGTCGGAAAACTCCAAAGACAACTGTGCGAACGTCGGATCGAACCGATTACAAGGTGGATGCCATGGCGCGTAAAACATCACCAACCATTTTTTCGTCTCTTCCCCTTTCGTGGCGCCGATTTTCACGCGTCGTTCGAACGAGGCCACGTTCAGATGTTCCGCTTTGCTCGCTCCCGAATATTCTCTCAACTGACACAACAAATAGTGGAAGTAATAGAGACTTCCAAAAATCCAAAACACTTTCCGGTCCATGATGAACGATAAGAGTAAAATAGAACTCTTCACGTGCAGGAAGCAATCCGCAATGAATTTATCTAACGTTTCAAACCGGCGGAGTTTCAACAGTAACGTCAATCCAGTCATGTACGTCGCTTGTTTCGTCCAATTGACGACTTTCTCAACTGTTTCAGAGTCTTTCATTTCAATCGCCCAGATATAAAAAAGAGGGTATAAAAGGATGATTATCACGTTGAAGACGTAATGCGCGGAGAGGAATCGTTTGAGAGATGGAGGAGATGGTGATGATGAAGAAGAAGACATTATTATTACCGCGACTGTTGAATGCGTTTTGTTTGTGTTTCTTTTCTGCGCGTCAGGTGTGTTTTCTTATTTTTATTTAAATGTGTGTTGTGAGTAAATGGGGAATTCTAATAAGTTAAGCTTCCTCCCCGTCCCTGTTCCTTCTTTTTCACCGCTGTTTGTCTCCCTACTCATATAAGTCTATTTTTACGCTTCAACATGCCTTCAATTTTTACTGTGTCATCATTTTGTTGCCACTTCTTCTATCTCGAAAGGATCTCTAGCGCACTGTTGCAAAAACAGCTCGTACGGATACTTCTTTCCGTAATACTTCTTCAATATCCTTTTACCGCGAGTGATTAAATCCGAGTCTTTCATGACCAATGCGGCGATGAGCGCTTGTTTATCTTGCTGCGTTCCTTGGTCTCCTCCTCGATATTTGACCAAACGTTTGACGAATAATAATCGCAAAATTTCCCAAGCGATGCTGATATCGTCCTCGTCGATGCCTTCGCACCGTAAAATCAACGAGTGTAACGCTAACGTTTGGTATTCGCACGCATACTCAAACTGCTCGGCTTGGACTAACTGCGCGGCGATATCAAAGCACGCTTTCCCGAATACTTGCATTCTGCGAATGTCTAATTTAAAATTCGACAGCGCCTCGAGAACTTCACGAGTTTCGTATTTACCGCTTTCCACGTAGTTCTGTATTAAATCCCCGACGACCTTCTCTTTTTGTTTCGCGGCGATCATTTTCGATTCCATGTCTGCGCCGAGTTGCGCCGCTTCGGAAAGACACGTCTGACATCGACAGATGAATTGATGCGTTCGCTTCAATTCTGTCCGTCGTTCGTCTATGTTGCCCGAATGAAAGATTGGCCCGTACGAGACCGTAATCTCTTCGCCTTTTCGAATTGGTTTATACGCTCTGATTGTAATTTTATTCTGTTCTTCGCTCGTGGTGAAAATCTCAGCTGTTTCGCTTCTCGTCACCGACCGAGAGGTGGACGGTCCAGCATGTCTTCTCGCCGAAAATTCGTCGTCGTTTTCTTCTTCTCGTTGTCTTTGCTGCTCTGTTTCCAACCTCCTCTCCTCTTCCTCATCTCCGCTAAAACTTGCAAACGCGTTTGGCAAACACGAGTGGTTCACCGCGCTCGCCATGATAAACACCCCAACCGCTAGCGTCTTCTCCTCCCCAATCTCTATGTATGCATCCACCAAATCCGCCGCATCCATGTTCCTATATACATGAGGCGTCAACATGACCACATCTTTTCTCGTCAGCGTTTTCACTCGAAAAGAATTCAACGTGCACCTATTCACGATCCCGACGATATCGTCCACCTCGAATCCGCCGTCTAAAATCGAATGTCCTCTCATGCTCGTATAAAACTTATTCGCGATCAACTCGTCCCTTAATATTGCTCGATCGTAATCTAATTCTCGCATCACCGTCAAATCCGCGAAAGTTCGTTTCATTTGCCTCATTTTTTCGTCCCTGAAAGTGTTGCCTCGTAAATCTGTTTTTTTTATCGTCTGTATCGTCTTCCCAATCGCTCTTTGTATGAATGAAAAATAGCATTCCGGATCTTCTTCGCCTTCGCCGAACGCGAACGGCGCCTCTCTCAAGATGATGTCCCCGGGTTTGTACTCATTCGACGCGATTAAAGAATTACCAAAGGATGCTTTTTTTTGAATCTCCACTCGTTGCTTTTTCTTTTGCTTGTTGTTGCTCTTCGTAGAAGTACTCTTGTTCGAAGGAGAGGAAGAGGAGGAAGTCATGATGTGTTTATTATTAAGCGCTTCGTTTTTGGTCGTCGTTGAGAGTGTATAAAGATGCTATTAGTACTACTCTAGTATATTTATTATTCCATCCCCCAGTCTTCGTCGATGTCTGAATCCGAGTCTTCTTTCTTATCAACAGTAGTAGTAGTCGTAGTCGTAGGAACGACAGGTGAAGACGGAAGAGGAGGAGGAGTTTTTGTTTTTTGTGACGACAGAAACGAACCCTTTTGAGAAGAGGAGGACTTTTTCTCTTCTTCTTTCGCCACCTTGGATGATGACGCTACTTTTTTTACGTTTTCTTTCTTTCTACCATCATCATCATCACCACCACCACCACCGTTGTTGTTGTTGTTGTTGTTGTTGTTGCTGCTGCTGCTCTTCATTTTCTTCTCTTTCTCTTTTTCTTTCTTTTCTCCTCCTCCTCCTTTTGGTTTCGGAAGAGCGGGACCGCCGCTGCTGCTACTGCTTGTTGTTGCTGTTGTTGTTTTCGATGCTGGTTTTGATACGTCTTTTTCCTTCTTCTTCGTCGCGGGAGCCGGAGGAGGAGGAACGGGAGGAACAGGAGGAGGAGAAGGAGGAAGAGGAGGAGGAGGAGGAGAAGCAGCAGCCGGAGGATAAATTTTTGTCCTCAACGTTTGGACGGCGAAGAAATACCTTCGCCAAAAGTCGTCCTCGTCGACGATTAGCGGAACAATCCTTCCTCTCAACTCTCGCATGAACGGCGCTTCTTTTAAAACGGCGTCGATATCTTCTCGAGCGTTTTCTAACGTCCAATTTTTATTAAACTCCTGGAAGAGGACGTCCTCGTCTTCGGGCGCTTCGCAGTACGTGCCAGAATCGCGTTGGATGGAGGATACGCCTTTGAGAAATTCCTGCTCTTTGATTTCTTTTTCGGAGAGTTCTTTTGAAGAGCCGTTGTTTTTGTTTTTGCTGTTTGCATTTCTGGCGTTCGGGTTGTCCTTGTTCTTGTTTGAGGACGAAGAGGCAACTCCAACTCCACTCCTCGCCAGCGCGTTCTTCAACCGCTGCCTGTCGCTTTCTACTTGCGCTTGTTTAATCGTTTCTTTCACCTGCGAAAATAAGTTCCCGGTAAACTTCGCCGCGTTTCTCCCAAACTGTTCGATCTTCTCCCCGGCTTTTTCCAAAGACTCTTGGACGAGAACCAAATCGTCGTCGCTGTAGTCCTCGTCTTCATCTTCTTCGTCCGAATCATACAACATCCCTTGTTCTTTCAACTTCTTCTTCTTCTCTTCTCGTTCTTCTCTCTTTCTCTGTCTTGTTCCTTCCGAATCATCATCATCGTTATCATCATCATCTGAATCCTCGTCGTCGTCGTCGTCGTCCGATCCCATCGCTTTCGTAAAATCCTCTTTTATTTCCTCCTTCAACTCTTTGAAATCTTCCTTCAACTCGTTCGCTAATATCGCGACTTCTTCTCTCGTTTTCTGCAAAGTCGATTTCGAGAACTCCATGGCTTTTTTCGTGTAGTCTTTGGTGAAGTTGAACGCGTTTTGCGCCGCGATTAACAGTTCATCATCATCGTCATCTTCTTCATCTTCATCTTTGTTGTTTGTTGTTGATGATTCGTCCTTCTTCTTCTTCTCATTCTTCTTCTTTGTCCCCGTTGTTCTCCTCTCTTCCTCTCCATCTTCTTCTTCTTCGGAAGAAGACTCCAGGAATAAATCTCCCACTTGCTTCAGTAAATTCATATGGTTAGTAGAGTTCACACAGCAGCAGCGCGTTTTAAATGAATAATAATACTAGTAATAATACTATAATAACTTGTTGTGAAGAGGAGGATATAATAGAGAGATGTTGTTTGGAGTAGAGAGAGAGAGAGAGTTGTTGTTCTGAGAGCGAAGGTTTCGTCAAAATGAGTGATTTGATGTTTTTAGGGGAATGCACCCAAAATCATCACTTTGCCCCAAAAACAAACAAAACAAAGGACTGGAGGAAAAAAAGCAAAATTCTTCTCTCTTCTCTCTGTTTCCTTTCCTCCTCTTCTCTTTTCTTTTCGCTCAAAGTTTCTCTCGTTTCCTCACAACAAAAAACTTCCCTTTCCTTTCTGTTGCTCGTTTTCATTTTAAGCGCAGGACGCACCTCATCTCTCAGAGCACAGCAGAGGAGCGCACACATCATCACGCGCAGAGACATCCTCTCTGTTGTTCTGTGTTCCTTCAATACTAAAGAGTGTTTTGAGAGAAGAGAGAGAGAGACTCAAAGCGCGTGTTGTTTGTGGTGGTAGTTGCGTTCATCATTGATTGGAAAAAAAAGCACAGGTGATTAACGAATCGACATCTCATTTGTTTTTTTCTTTCCCCACCGCGAATCTCCCATCGCATCGCATCGACGACGGTGGTGTCGCGCGGTCTCGTGTCGTGTGCGCGTGGTGTGACAAGAAGAAGATTCTGCGCTCTCTTTTTGCGTTCTTCGAGCAGCAGAAAGAAGAAGAAGAAGAATGCCGGCGAGGAGAACGACGACGCTCGAGAAGAAGAAGACAAAGAAGAACATGAATACTACTCATACCGACGTACACGACAACGACGAAGAAAAGACTACTTTGAAAAAAGGAGGGAAAAAGAAGCAAAAAAGTCAACAATTTCTTCAGGAGGAAAAAAAAA
>Ga0114997_10001745_pt1 | contig 17861 bp, 17 predicted proteins | sample ArcticOcean_MG_C_2_FD_87045 | JGI IMG/M metagenome (GOLD analysis project Ga0114997, IMG submission 87045) | Marine microbial communities from western Arctic Ocean - ArcticOcean_MG_CB4_136 | ecosystem: Environmental > Aquatic > Marine > Oceanic | place: Arctic Ocean: Canada Basin | collected...
AATAGAAAAAGCTTAAAATTTTACAAGAAGTTATCTAATTTTTACAAAAAAGAAATTTCAATGTGTCCCAAGTATCAATAAATATATAATTATGAGAGATCCTAATAACCCATGTTTATTTTGTAATATTAAGGAAAGTGGTTTGGTCATGGAGAATGAGCTAGCTTATGCAAGTTATGACACATACCCAGTATCAGAATTGCATTGCTTAATAATTCCCAAAAGACATATTAAAGATTATTTTGATTTAACTGATGAAGAGGTTATTGCTTGCAACAAATTAATTAAAAATATGAAAAGAGAAGTTGAGCTAAAAGACTCTACAGTTAAAGGGTTTAATATTGGTACCAATCTTGGAAAAATTGCTGGCCAATCAGTTATGCATTGCCATATTCATTTGATTGCTAGAAGAGTAGGTGATGTAGAGAATCCCCAAGGTGGTGTTAGGTCAGTAATTCCTCAAAAACAACATTACAAACGTAAATTATAAATTATAAGTTGTTATTAAAGGCAAATTGGACAATTGTTAGGGTTGAACTATATAATCAACTAGATTAATAACTCTTTTAAGAATTCTAATATTAACTCAAGGGTAAAATGTTAAATGTTAATCCATTTTCTGCTTTAGCAGAGACAGTATCTCCGTTAGCGATGCAAGGTTTTATCATTGCAATGATTTCGTTAATTGCACTTGGAACAATAATTCAAATGATTAACCATAAAAATCTGACATATTTTTTGAATAATTCAAAAAAAGCTAAACTTCAGGCAACTAGAGAAATTGGTACTGGTGAAAGGATGTCTATATTAGCCAAAACAACAGTTGTTGATATTGGAACTACTTCAGAACTTGGATTTGGAAAAAGAAGATTATCTCATGTCCTTGGAATGTATGGCACTATAATTTTTTGGGTATCATCAGTAATGTTGGTATTTTGTTACACAGGTGCCGATAAATCTTCATCTTCAATTTGGTCAACGTTATGGCATATAGGTGCAATTCTAACATGTATTGGTGGATTTTGGTTTTGGTTATTTCTAAGAGTTGATGTTTCAGCTGAAGCTCATCCATGGTACAGAATTATTAAAGCTGATTTATTTGTTTTAGCATTATTAGCTTGCTCAACTTTTGGCTTAGCTTGGTCCTATACTCAATTTAATGGACAAGTTGGTCTTTCATTTTTATTCTTAATTTTATTTGTTATTTCTAACCTAGTTTTATTTGGTGGAGTTTATTGGTCAAAATTTGCTCATATGTTTTATAAACCAGGTGCGGCAATACAGAAAAATTTAGCTGAAGCAGATGGGTCTAGAGATAATCTTCCCCCATTAGCTGATGCGCCAAAACAATTTGGTTTAGGCATAAAAAGAGAAGAGCCTAAACATTATTAATATGATAAATTAAAATAAGGAGATTAGATAATATGTCAACATTTGTATACATGACCAGATGTGATGGCTGCGGTCATTGCGTAGATATTTGTCCATCAGATATTATGCACATCGATGAAAATATTAGACGAGCAGTTAACATTGAACCAAATTTTTGTTGGGAATGTTATTCATGCGTAAAAGCTTGCCCTAATCATGCTATAGATGTTAGAGGTTATGCCGACTTTGCTCCAATGGGGCACAGTGTTAGAGTAAGAAGAGAAGAGGAAAAAGGTACTATCTCCTGGAAAATAAAATTTAGAAATGGAACAGAAAAAAATTTTGTTTCACCAATTACAACTAAGCCATGGGGAAAATTTATTCCTAAGTTAGCAGATGTCGATAAGCCAAATCAAGGTGAGATTAACTCTCAAATGCTTTATACAGAACCTAACGGTTTAAATATTGATGGTAAATTACCTTCTGTAGCAAAAGAAACATTTAAAAAGGGAGTTTACTACTAATGGCTAAACATAAAACTCATTATGAAGATTGTGATGTTTTGGTTGTTGGTGGTGGTATGGCTGGAACTGGTGCTACTTTTGAAGCTAGACACTGGGGCAGAGATAAAAAAATTATTTGTGTTGAGAAAGCTAATATTGATAGAAGTGGAGCTGTTGCTCAAGGCCTATATGCCATTAACTGTTATATGGGTATGCAATGGGGAGAAAACCAACCTGAAGATCACGTAAGGTATGCGCGAAATGATTTAATGGGAATGGTTAGAGAAGATTTAGGTTATGACATGGCACGTCATGTGGATTCAACAGTTCATATGTTTGATGAATGGGGCCTACCTATGATGAAAAATGAAAAAACTGGCCGTTACCTTAGAGAAGGTAAATGGCAAATTATGATTCATGGAGAAAGCTATAAACCAATTGTTGCAGAAGCCGCCAAGAAATCAGCTGACAAAATTTATAATAGAATAATGATTACTCATCTTTTAATGGATGAAGCACAAGAAAATAGAGTGGGTGGAGCTGTTGGCTTTAATATGCGAACTGGTGACTTTCATGTATTCAGATCAAAAACTGTAATTGTTGCGGCCGGTGGAGCATCTCACATTTTTAAACCAAGAGCTGTTGGTGAGGGAATGGGAAGAACATGGTATGCTCCTTGGAGTAATGGATCAGCTTATGCACTACCAATCGCTGTAGGAGCGAAAATGACACAAATGGAAAATAGAATTGTGTTGTGTAGATTTAAAGATGGCTATGGTCCAGTGGGAGCATACTTTCTTCATCTTAAAACTTACACCCAAAATGCAAATGGAGAAAATTATGAGAAGAAGTGGTACGATCAAACAAAGGAATTAGTTGGTGAATATATAGATCACCACCCGACACCTACTTGTTTAAGAAACCACGCGTTTATTCAAGAAACAATAGCTGGTGGAGGACCTATTCAAATGGTTACAACTGAAGCTTTCCAAGATCCACATTTAGAGACAGTAGGTTGGGAAAATTTCCTGGGTATGACAGTAGGACAAGCTGTAGTTTGGGCCTCTCAAAATATTGACCCAAAATACACCAATCCTGAATTAACAACTTCTGAACCATATGTGATGGGTTCACATGCTACTTGTTCAGGTGCTTGGGTTAGTGGTCCAGAGGATTTATCTCCACCAGAATATTTCTGGGGTTATAATAGAATGCTTACAATTGATGGATTATTTGGTGCAGGTGATACTGTTGGCGGAAGTGCACATAAATTCTCGTCAGGATCTTTTACCGAAGGTAGATTAGCTGCAAAAGCTGCTGTAAAATATATTGAAGATAAGAAAGCAGAAGATATTAAAGTTTCTGATAAACAATGTGAAGATTTTAAGACAGCTGTCTTTAAACCTTTAGAAACTTATACTGTGGCTCAAAATGAAATTACTGGAGGAACAGTTTCTCCAAGTTATATTTCTCCAATTCAAGGTTTACAGCGTTTACAAAGGATTATGGATGAATATGTTGGTGGAATAGCCACTAATTACATGACGAATGGTAATATGCTTAAAAGGGCCTTAGAGTTACTGGCTTGGTTAGAAGAAGATTTAGAAAAAGTTGGTGCAGAAGATTTACACCAACTTATGAGAGCTTGGGAATTAAAGCATAGAGCCTTAACTTCTCAGTGTGTAACTGAACATACAATGTTTCGTGAAGAAACCCGTTGGCCAGGTTATTATTATAGAGGGGATCATATGAAGTTAGATGATGAAAATTGGCATTGTTTAACAGTTTCAAGACGTGACCCTAAAACTGGTAAATTTAGCTTAGAAAAAGTTCCCGTTTATCATATAGTTGATGAGAACGAGAAGAAAAAAGCTTCTTAAAATACCCAAAAACAAATATGAATATTTTAGATAAGTCTGATGATGAGATTATAGCCATCGCCAAACCAATTTGGGACAATCTTGTTAAATCATCAAATATGAAAGATTATGGTGGTTTTACAAAAAATTTTGGAACTCAAATGTTATTTGGCGCAAATGAAGTTGAGCTTGGCAAACAGTGGTCAAACAACAAACTCTTAACCAGTCTTTCAGATGATTATGTTGCCTTTGGTTGTCTTAGAAGGGGGCTAAATATTACAGTATTATTCAAACAAAAAAGTAAAGAAATAGAGGGAGAGTTTTTGGGAAGATTAGTTTTGGGGATAGAGGGTGAAGAGGTTAAAGTCTTTGGTGCTACCATTTACTAGTAAAAAAAAATTTATCTAAAATCAAAAAATTTATTTGACAAATATTAAACTGGGTGTATTCACGGTTGTAATGTTAATTTCTAAGACTAAAATTATAAACAAAATCTCTAATTTAAAAGCAACTTTTATTAAAACAGGCATAGTCGTTAGTCTTGCAGCTTATTGGGGTGTTATTTTAGTTGGAACTTTTATTACATTTAGCTAAGTTATTTTTTAAAAACTTATAAATTTTTTATGGAAGTATTTTTACCCATAGCTCAAGTATTCGTTAACCCCATTGAAATACTTTTATTAAGTGCAATTGTTGGAGTTCTTTCAGGTATATTTGGTGTTGGAGGTGGTTTTTTAATGACGCCATTTTTAATTTTTTTAGGTGTTCCACCAGCTTATGCTGTTGCAAATGAGGCTAATAATATTTTAGCAACATCAGTATCAGGATCTACAACACATTATTTAAAAAATACTTTAGATTATAAAATGGGAATGATGATTGTAGTTGGCGGCGTTATAGGAACTTCACTTGGAATCTATACATTTTCTTATTTTCAAGACATTGGAAAAATTGATACAGTTATCTCTTTAGCTTACATGTATATATTGGCAATGATAGGAACATTAATGTTAGTTGAAAGTCTTAGAGAGATAGACAGGGCAAAAAGAAATTTAGTAATAAAAAAAAAACTTCATGTTCATTATTGGATTCATGGTCTTCCATTAAGAATGAGATTTCCAAAATCAAAACTTTATGAGAGTATATTCACTCCTATTTTAATTGGTTTAATGGTAGGTTTTATTGCAGCTATTATGGGTATTGGTGGTGCTTTTATTTTAGTGCCGGCCATGATTTACATTATTAAAATGCCAACAAAATTAGTCCCGGGAACATCTTTATTTGTAACTATTTTTGTAAGTGTCATAGTTACTTTTTTGCATTCATTTAATTATGGTTCAATAGACTTAATGCTAGTTGTAATGTTAGTTACTGGATCTATAATAGGAGTTCAGGTTGGTCAAAAACTTGGTGAAAAAATTGATAGTTCTGGACTAAGAGCTTTATTAGCAATTTTGTTATTAGTTGTTGGTATAGCTATAGCATATGATACTTTTTTTGCAGAACAAGTTCAAAAAGAAACTACTAAAATATTAAATTTAAATTTAAATTTTTTCTCTAAATTTATTCTAGAATTTTCTAAAGATATGCCATTTTTTTATGGATTATTTTCAATTATGTTTGCTATTTTTTTAGGAGTTGGAGCTGCTTTTATTAGACGGTTTGTCTCAAGTTTTAAGAAAAAAATGCTACTTAAATAAAATTTGTAAAAGTTTCAATATATATAAGACTTATTACACCGACTGTTACTGCTGCTATCAACCCAACAACAAAAGGTTTGTAGCCCATTGATTTTAATTCATTTAAATTAATAGAAATACCCACCGCAGCCATAGCCATTGTTAAAAATACTGTAGCTAAAGTTTTAATATATCCAATAAAATTTTTCCAAATTTCATAAGTTTCATAGTTAGAATTTTCTATTGAAAGGAACTGATCTCCTAAATTTCTTACAATTATCATTCCAATAAAACCGAGCACAAAAAATGGAAAAATACTAAATATTGAGTAGTTTTTATCCTTAATTTTGCCTCTGTTATATAAAAATCCAAATAGTGGAACCATAATGACTAAAAATGTATTTCTTATTAATTTTGTAACTGTTGCTACATTCAGTGTTTCGGGGCTATTAAATTGTTGATCATAAATTAATCCAGCTGCTGCAACTTGGGATGTTTCATGAATTGCGGTTCCCAAAAATAATCCTGCCTGTAACGCCTCACCGTCAAAATACCATTCAACAAAATATGGATAGACAAGCATTGCAATTACACCAAATAAAGTAATATTTGCTATTGCGTAAGCAACTTCAGTTTTTTTTGCATTTATTACAGGTGCTGTAGCAACTATTGCGGTTGCGCCACACACACTTGTGCCTATTGCAATAAGGTAAGACATTTTTGAAGATATGGGTACTTTCTTTATTAATAATTTAACAAGAATAAGGACACTCAATATACACACAATAATTAAAGGTATAGCAATGGTTCCAAATTTCAGAAACTCATCAAAACTTAATCTTATACCTAAAAAAATTATTCCTAATTTTAGAATATATTTTTGAGTAAAATCTAAACCAATCTTCATACCTGGTCTCGGTGTAAATGCATTTCCCATAATGATTCCAAGTAATATTGCAATCATTACAGTTGAAACTGGACTTTTTGGAGTTCCAAATACTTCTATGCCAATAACGTTATTAATTCCCTGTGAAAATAGACAAAATACTAAAGCTAACCCAACTCCAGGAATATTTTTTTTTATATTATGAAATTTCATAAGTACAGATTTTTAAGATCTTTAATGCTTACGCACTTCTATAGAGCTTTGTCATTACAAACTCTTTGTGTCCTAAACTTTCTGCACATGTCAATCTACCGTTAGCAACTCTAAGAGTTATTTTTATTAATTCATCTCCAGCTTGAGACATGTTCATTTCACGCGTAAGAATTTTTGAAACATCACAGTCAATATGCTCGCCCATACCTTTAACTGTTAATGGATTAGCTGTCAGTTTTACAACTGGTTCAATTGGATTACCAACTATGTTACCTTGTCCTGTTGGAAATAAATGAATATTAAAACCAGCTGCTGCTTGAAGAGTTACACATTCTGCTGCTGCTGAAGAAGAGTCCATAAAGTATAAACCTTTACCTTTTGTTGGTTCCTCTGCTGGCTCAAGAACATCTATAAATTTACAATTTCCAATTTTTTGAAAGTTTCCAAATGCTTTTTCTTCAATCGTAGTTAATCCACCTGCAATATTACCTGCTGTTGGTTGGCTTTCAGAAAGATCATCTGTTGCTTCTTTAAGTATAAAATCATTATAAGAATTCCATGTTTTCATAAATTTTTCTGACGCTTCTGGAGTTGCACCTCTTGTTGCACAAACTTTTTCAGCGCCAGTTAATTCAGAAGTTTCACCAAAACATAAATGAACACCCATTGGTTCTAATTTATCCATTAAATTACCAACAGTTGGATTAGCAGCTAAACCAGATGTTGTATCAGATTCACCACATTTAACAGATATCCATAGATCACTCATTGGACATTCTTCTCTTTGTTTTTCAGAGGCCCACATTACAAATTCTTGAGCTTTTTTAGATGCCTTCATAGCAGTTCCAATATCACCAGTTCGTTCTATATGAAATCCTTCAACAGGTTTTCCGGTCTTAGCTATGCCATCAACAATTTTTTTTGTCCATTTAGGTTCAATTCCAATAACTATAACAGCAGCAACATTTGGGTTAGACCCAGTTCCAATCATGGTTCTAAAGTGAAGGTCTAAATCAGCTCCAAACTGAAGTCTTCCATAAGAGTGGGGAAGAGCCATTGTTCCTTTAATATTATTTGCTACAGCCTCAGCACATGCATTTGAAATATCGTCAACAGGAAGAATAATTACGTGATTTCTTGTACCCGCTCTGCCATTTTCTCTTTTATAACCTAAAAAACTTTTTGGAATTTCCATATTATTACCACTTCTTTGTTTTTACATTATGAACATGAACATGCTCACCTTTTTTAATATATTTAACTACTTTACCAATATCATGACCGTATTTAAGAATTGTATCTCCCTCATTCAGGTCAATCATTGCAATTTTGTGGCCTAATTGTATTTCATCTACAGATTGAATATTTGTTGAGGTGTCATCTTCCATAATCCAGCAAGTACAGTCTTGTTTTGGAGTTATTTTTTCAATAACAACTACTCCTACATTGTCTTTTTTATCATGAATAATAATATCTGTAGCCATATTTATTGTGTCGATTTGTTTGTTTGAATTTTATAAATTCTTATATATTAATCGAAAAAATTAACAATTAATTTTTAAATAATAGTATTTAATTTACACTTTAGAGAGGATCAAGTTTTATGACAAAAATGACAACAGAAGAAGCTTTTGTAAAAGTTTTACAAATGCATGGTATTGAACACGCATTTGGAATTATTGGTTCAGCTTTTATGCCAATTTCAGATATCTTTCCTGACGCTGGAATTACTTTTTGGGATGTTGCTCATGAAACTAATGGTGGATTAATTGCTGATGGTTACACAAGATCTACAGGTAAAATGTCAATGGTGATTGCACAGAATGGCCCTGGAATTACTGGCCTAGTAACACCAATTAAAACTGCATATTGGAATCACACTCCACTTTTATTAGTTACACCTCAAGCTGCTAATAAAACTATGGGTCAAGGTGGTTTTCAAGAAGTAGAGCAAATGAATTTATTCAAAGATATGGTTTGTTATCAAGAAGAGGTTAGAGACCCTTCAAGAATGGCAGAAGTATTAAATAGAGTTATTGAGAAAGCTATAAGAGGATCAGCACCAGCACAAATTAATGTGCCAAGAGATTATTGGACACAAGTAGTTGATATTGATCTCCCTCCAATCGTAAGATTGGAAAGACAAGCAGGTGGCGTAGATGCAATAAAAAAAGCAGCTGAGTTATTATCAAATGCTAAATTTCCAGTTATATTATCTGGAGCAGGTGTTGTAATTGGTGGTGCGATTGAAGATTGTAAAAAACTTGCAGAAAAATTGGATGCACCAGTTTGTTCTGGATATCAACACAATGATAGTTTTCCAGGAAGTCACCCATTAGCTGCTGGTCCATTAGGATATAATGGTTCAAAAGCTGGAATGGAGTTAATTCAAAAAGCTGATGTAGTTTTAGCATTAGGTACAAGACTAAATCCTTTTTCAACATTACCAGGATATGGAATGGATTACTGGCCAGAAGATGCAAGTATTATTCAGGTTGATATGAATTCAGATAGAATTGGTTTGACTAAAAAAGTATCTGTTGGAATTTGTGGAGATGCAAAATTAGTTTCTCAACAAATCTTAGCTCAACTTTCGCCTACAGCTGGTGATACTGATAGACAAAAAAGAAAAGATATTATTCACCAAACTAAATCAGCTTGGCTGCAAAAATTATCTAGCCTAGATCATGAAGATGATGACGAGGGAACAGTTTGGAACAAAGAAGCAAGAGAAAGAGACTCTGATAGAATGTCTCCAAGACAGTCTTGGAGAGCAATTCAAGCTGGTATGCCTGATGATGTGATTATTTCAAGTGACATTGGTAACAATTGTGCGATTGGAAATGCATACCCAACTTTTGAAAAGGGAAGAAAATATTTAGCGCCAGGATTATTTGGTCCTTGTGGTTATGGTTTTCCCTCAATTTTAGGTGCAAAAATTGGATGTCCAGATACTCCAGTAATTGGTTTTGCAGGTGATGGTGCTTTTGGAATTAGTATGAACGAGATGAGTTCATGCGCAAGACCAGAATGGCCAGCAATCACGATGGTAATTTTTAGAAATTATCAATGGGGTGCAGAAAAAAGAAATACCACGCTATGGTTTGATGATAACTTTGTTGGAACAGAATTAGATCCTGAATTAAGTTACGCTAAAGTTGCTGTAGCTTGCGGCTTAAAGGGTGTGGCTGTGAGAACAATGGAAGAGACTACCGCAGCTATCAAGCAATCTTGTGAAGATCAAAAGAAAGGAATTACAACATTTATTGAAGTAATTCTTAACCAAGAACTTGGTGAGCCATTTAGAAGAGATGCTATGAAAAAACCAGTTAAAATTGCTGGTATCAACAAAGCAGACATGAAGAAACAACCTTCTTTAAACTCTTAAGACCTTTAAAATTTATATCAATTATCGTAAAGTCACTTCATGGAAGTGACTAACGATAATAGTTGTAGTTGGATTAAAGATTTAATTCCTAAAACAAATATCAAAACTCTTCAATCAAATGAAGATTGTGAGTGGTTAATAATAGGTGCGGGATATACTGGCTTATCTGCTGCTAGAAAATTAGGTCAATTACACCCAGGTCAAAAAATTATTTTAGTAGATGCTCAATTAGCAGGTGAGGGTGCAAGTAGTAGAAACTCTGGATATTTGGTTGATAGCACTCTTAATGATGGCTTCACTTCAAATAAAGAATTAGAAAACTATAAAAAAAAAGCTAACATTTATAAATTAGGTATAAATATTGTTAAAAAATTTATTAATGAACATCAAGTTGATTGTGACTTTAATGAATGTGGAAAATATTTTGCATCTTCAAAACTAAAAGATCAAAAAATTTTAGCTAATTTTTCAAATACACTTTCTCAATTAGGTTTTGATCATAATTTATTTTCCAAAAATGAATTAATAAAAAAATTAGGCACTAGCTTTTATAATATTGCGCTTCATACTAAAGGTGGAATTTTATTGCATCCAGGAAAATTAGTTAGAGCAATGCTTGATGTTTTACCAGACAATGTTTGTTTGTATGAAAATTCATGTTTACTAAATTGGAGTAAAAAAAATGATATAATTTCTTGTATTTTCAAAAATGGAGAAATTAAGACTAAGAAAATTATTTTTGCTACAAATGGTTTTTTAAAATCATTAGGAATTAAATCAAATTACAATTTTCCAATCACATTAACAGCCAGTATGACAAGATCACTAACTGATGCTGAATTTCAGTCTATTGGTAAACCAAAAGAATGGGGTGTATTACCTGTAAGACCAATGGGCGCCACAATTAGAATGACAAAGGATAGAAGAATTTTAATAAGAAATACCGCAGAAGTACTCAATCCATTTAAGATGTCTAAGTCGGATCTAAGCAAAAGATCTTTAAATCATAAAATTGGAATTAAAAAAAGATTTCCACAATTACCAGATGATATTATTCAATCATCATGGTCTGGGATTGTATCTAGAACACGAAATAGTTCTCAAATATTTGAAAAAATTTATAATAATATTTTTGTTGCAGGTTGCTATAATGGATCAGGAATAGGAGTTGGGACTTTATTTGGCGAACAAATTGCAATTAAAGCAAGTAATGAGAGCACAAAAGAAATTGAAATTATTGAGGCAAGAAACAAACCTACCTGGCTACCCCCACAACCATTTTTAAACATAGGCATTAAATCAAGATTAATATACGAACGTTTTATTGCTAATTCCGAGATATGATTGGTAAAATTTAATATTTAAATATAAATAGTATAAAAAATTAAAATGAATAAAAAAAATAATATTTCATCAAATAAGAGTTTTGGTATTGTTTTTTTTATTTTTTTTTTAGTTGTGGGATTTTATCATTTTTTTTTTAATCAAGAAATAAGATTATGGTCGGTAATTCTATCGTTAATATTTTTAATATTAGGTTTAATTAACTCAAGAATTTTAACTCCTTTAAATTTATTATGGTTTAAATTTGGAATTCTTCTAGGCAAGATAGTATCACCAGTAATAATGGGACTAGTTTTTTTTCTTGTAGTGACACCCACAGGTTTAATAATGAGGATGTTAAAAAAAGATTTATTAAGATTAAAAAAGCAGAATAAAAAAACCTATTGGATTGAAAGAAAAGAAAATAAATCTGAAATGAAAAATCAATTTTAATTATGAGTTTTATTCTAGAATTTTTTAATTTTATAAAAGTAAGAAAAAAATTTTTTTTATTACCAATTATAATTGTTCTTGTTTTATTCGGTGGATTGATAATTTTGAGTCAAGGTTCAGCTGTAGCGCCATTCATTTATGCAATATTTTAATGAAAAAACTATTAAAAAAAAAATTTATCAATAATGATGGCATTTTATCTTTTGAAATTAAGGATGAAAAAACAAAAAGTATTACAAATTTTTATAAAGATAAACCTTTCCCTAACTATAAAGAAAATGACAATAAGCACTCTATATTAGAAAAAGGTAATAAAAATTTTCTTGCTTCTCAATTTAAAAAATTTATTGGTTATAAAAAAAGTGTATTAGAAGTGGGCTGTGGAACTGGTCAGTTATCTAATTATTTTTCAATCGGAACAAATAACAATATTGTTGGATTGGACCCAACAATCCAATCATTGAACATAGCAAAAAATTTTTCTGAAAAAAATAGTATATCTAATATTACATTTGTAAATGCAGATATATTTGATGATGTTTTAGAAGATAATATTTTTGATTTTATTTGGTGCAATGGTGTATTACATCATACTAAAAACCCATATGAAGCATTTAAGATTTTAGTTAGATCTTTGAAAAATAATGGGTATGTTCTGATTGGCCTTTATAATAAGTTTGGAAGATTAAGGACTATATTTAGAAAATACATTTATAAATTATTTGGTAGAAAAATACTTGAAAAAATAGATCCAACTTTAAGAAATCTTAAAATTGATGAAGATGAAAAAATTGCGTGGATTAGAGATCAATACTTACACCCTATAGAGAGCCTACATACTATTGATGAAGTTTTATTATGGTTTAAGAATAATAATATAGAATTTATTAGTTCCATTCCATCAACAGATTTTGATTATGATTATGTTGATATTTTTAAAAAAAAATCTAAAGGGTCTTTTTTTTCAAGAATTTTAAATCAAATATTAATGATATTTAATTCTTTTGGATCTGATGGCGGACTATTTGTATTAATTGGAAAAAAAATTGATATTGATAATCATTGAAATTAATATACTAATTTTAAGTGAGTTTTTTTAAAGAATTTTATAAGTATATTGTTAAAAGAAATAAATTTTGGTTAATACCAATTTTATTTTTTCTTTTAATTTTTGGCGGCTTATTTATTGTAACACAAGGAACTGCAATAGCGCCATTTATATATACAATTTTTTAGATGTGTTATATTTTAGGAATTTCAGCTTTTTATCATGATAGCGCAGCATCATTAATAAAAGATGGAAAAATAATTTCAGCTGCACAAGAAGAAAGATTTACTAGAAAGAAACACGACTCAAGCTATCCATTTAATGCTATTAATTTTGTATTAAATTTTTCTAATATAAAATTATCTGATGTTTCTCATATAATTTTTTATGAAAAACCTTTTTTAAAATTCGAAAGACTTCTTGAAACATATGTGGCTTTTGCACCAAAAGGATTTCAATCTTTTTCTAAAGCTATGCCGCTGTGGTTAAAAGAAAAATTATTCCAAAAAAAATTAATTTTTGATCATTTAAAAAGTCATGATAAATCTTTTAGTGATGAGTCCAAAATTTTATTTTCCGAACATCATCTGAGCCACGCTGCTAGTGCTTTTTATCCCTCTCCATTTAATGATGCTATAGTTTTAACAGCTGATGGTGTTGGGGAATGGGCTACAACAACAGTGGCAATTGGTAAAGGAAATAAACTCGAAATTAAAAAGGAACTACATTTCCCACATTCTCTTGGATTATTATATTCAGCTTTTACATACTATACTGGTTTCAAAGTTAATAGTGGTGAATATAAATTAATGGGATTAGCTCCTTACGGACAACCAAAATATGTAGATAAAATTTTAGATAATTTAATTGATCTTAAAGAAGATGGTACCTTTATGTTAGATCAAAAATATTTTAATTATGCCACAGGGTTAACAATGACAAATAATAATTTTGATAAATTATTTGGAGCAAAACCAAGAAAACCTGAACTAGAGAAAATATCTCAATTTCACATGGATATTGCAGCTTCTATACAAAAAGTTACTGAAAAAATAATGCTAATGATGGCTTTATCTCTACGTAATGAATATCAAATCCCCAACTTATGTTTAGCGGGAGGTGTTGCCTTAAATTGTGTTGCTAATGGAAAAATACTTGACGAAAAAATTTTTGATAATGTTTGGGTCCAGCCCGCAGCTGGTGATGCTGGTGGCTCTCTTGGTGCTGCACTTGCATATTGGCATTTAGATCTAAATGAAAGTAGGTCTGAGATATACAGTGATAACATGCAAGGGTCTTATTTAGGTCCAGAGTATAATAAAAATGAAATCCAAGAAAAATTTGATGAAATAGGTGCTAAATATGAAATTTTAGATGAGGCTCAAATTATTGATAAAACGAGCAAAGATCTGTCAGACGGAAAGGCAGTAGGTTGGTTTCAGGGTCGAATGGAATTTGGTCCAAGAGCATTAGGAAATAGATCCATATTAGGTGATCCAAGATCTGAAACAATGCAAAAAAATTTAAACTTAAAAGTCAAATATCGTGAAAGTTTTAGACCATTTGCTCCATCAGTACTTAAAGATGAGGCCAAGAATTGGTTTGATATGGATGTAGAAAGTCCATATATGCTATTTGTTGCAAACGTTAAAAAAGATAAAATTATTGAAATTTTAGATAGTCAAAAAAATTTATTTGGTATTGATTTGTTGAATATAAAAAAATCTGAAATCCCTGCGGTAACCCATGTAGATTATTCTGCTAGAATTCAAACTGTATCAAAAGAAAGTAACAACTTATATTTTAAATTAATTAATGATTTTAAGAAAAAAACAAACTGTCCAGTACTTGTTAACACATCTTTTAATATTAGGGGTGAACCAATAGTAAATACTCCTGAAGACGCATATAGGTGTTTTATGGGAACAGAATTAGATATTTTGGTAGTTGGAAATTATTATTTAAAAAAAGAAAAACAAGATCAAAGATTGAATTCAAAATATTTAAATGAATTTGAATTAGATTAACTATGAATTTATTTTTTCAAAAAGAAGTTTTATTAGTAAAATTTCCTATTTTATTTCCCATAATTTATATAGCAATTCTATACACTTTTCCAAATTTTGAAACACAACTAATTTTTTTGACTATTTTAATTCTTGCTGAAACACATTTTGGAGCTACTTGGCCTTTTTTTCTTAATAAAGAAAATTTTACACATATTAAAGAAAAAAAAATTGAATTTATAATTCTACCTGTAATATTAGTTCTATTTTGTATTACTGGTTTCTTTTATTTTAATAATTTATTTCTATTAATTTTTTTTGCTGCAAACATGTTTCATGTTACTAGACAAAGTTATGGTGTCATGAATTTGTATACTAAAGATATTTTGGAAAAAAAGTATTATTCGAATACTATATATTTTTTTAATTTCCTTTTTTTTGTAATTGCTTTTTTTAGATTTTATGTTCCAGTTATAACAAGTGATCATTTGATTTATTTAAATTTAACAGTGATTTCAACTATAATTTTAGTATTATTATTTCAGTTGAATAAGTTTAGTTTTTCAGAAAATTTTTTAACTTTAATCACGGGAGTATTAATTTTTTATCCAGTTTGCTTTGTGAGTAATCCAGTGCACGCAATAATAATGGGTGTTACCATGCATTATTCTCAATACCTTTATCTTACAAGCCATGTAATCAGAAAAAGAAAAATGAATGATGATAAAGATAAAGCTAATTATTTATTTAGATTTTGGTGTGTGGCAATATTTTATTCAATTGTTATGTCAATTTTATCAATCTTTGGAAAAAACGATTCAGAATTTTTAAAGACACTTATTTTTATTCCTATTACTGGTCAGATGCTTCATTTTTATTTAGATTCACAGTTATGGAAATTTAGTGAAAATCATAATAGAGAAAATATACTGAAATATTTAAAAAATTGATTTAGTTAATATATAATTCTAATTAAACTAGAGTATTTTTTAACATTAGATTATTGTTGCATGTTTTTAAGTAACGTCAGATATATAATAATAGCATGTTAAAATTTAAAAAAGATGTCTAATATTGTCTATCAATTAAATAAAGCTAAGAAAGCTTACCTAAATAATAATTTTACAGAAGCTAAAGCAATTTATAAAGAAATATTAAAATTAAATCAAAATAATGAACTTTATTGGATAAATTATATTGCTATTTACTTAAATTTAAAAGAATTTGACCAAGCAGAAATAATTGCAAGAAAAGCGATTAATCTAAATCCTGGCTTTGCTAAAGTATATTGTAATTTAGGAGTTATCCTTCAAATAAAAGATAAAATTAATGAAGCTATTGCTTGTTATAAAAAGTCAATAGTTATCGATGCAAAATATATCGTTGCTTATAATAATTTAGGTATTTTATTAAAAAAATTAGGACATTTAGATGAAGCAAAAAAAAACTTTATTTATAGCATCTCATTAAATGCAAAACTTCCAAATACACATTTTCATCTAGGTAATACTTTATACAAGCTTGGAAAATTTAATGATGCTGAGAATTGTTATAGAAAAACTTTATTACTGAATGCAAATTACCTGGAAGCTTATGTTGCTTTAGCGTTTACCTTAAGAGAAATTGGAAAACTGAGTGAAGCCGAAAAATTTTCAAGAAAAGCAATTGAATTAAAACCTGACTACGCTCAAGCGTATTATAGCTTAAGCACTATATTATCTGATGTTGCTAGATTAAATGAAGATGTAAATTTACTTAAAGAAGCCGAAAAATTTTCAAGAAAAGCAATTGACCTTAAACCAGATTATGCAGAAGCATATTCTAGTTTAGCTATAGTATTACATGATATGAATAAATTGAAAGAATCAGAGGAAAGTTATAAAAAATCAATTAAAATTAATCCCAACAATAATCTGATCAAAAATAATTATAAGATTTTAGTTAATCAACAAAAATTATTAAATCTTATTAGAAATAATAAAGATATAAAAAAAACTAAAAAAAATTTCATCAATAACGTTAAATTAGAAAATGATATCAAAATAAAGTCATATCCGTTAATTTATAATAGAGATGTTGAGGACGAACTTATAAAAAAACTTTACGATATCAATTCAACAGAATTAATTAAGACTAAAGGTGGACCACTTTTTGGTAATGGCAAAACTTCAGATTATAATTTGTTTGATAATACTTCTATGATAATAAAAAAAGTTAAAAAAGATATATCAAAAATTATAAGTAAAGCTGTAAACTCAGAGGTACATATTGTAGACTCATTTTTTAATATATTGAGCGTGGGGGGTGGATCTGTCTCTCACAATCATATAAATAATTTTGATAAAATTAATGGTTTGTTAAATCAAAAGTATAGTTTAACTTATTATCTTGATGTAGGAGATCAAAATTGTAAAGAACCTGGGGAATTTAAACTTTATGACCCTGAAAAAATAGTCTTACCATCAAAAGGAATGATTATGATTATTCCAGCTACTAGAAATCATTCTGCGGTGTATGGTGGCTCAAAAGATAGAGTTATGATTGGTATAAACTTTTATAGTATAGTCTAAATTTTAGAATGAATTATTTAAAAAATTAATGACGAAAGTTAATAAATTAAAAATTATCATAGACGGTACCGTTTTAGGAATGGCATTAAGTAACGAAACATCAAGGACAGGAATTTATTTTGTTTTAAAAAACCTTTGTGATTCTCTAGTTCTAAATGACAATGTTGATTTAAAAATTGCTCTAACTCCCGAAGTAAAAGAAAAATTATCAATAATATATAAAAATGACCCTTTAGAGAATTGTTTAGATTTAAAGAATATAAAATTTGGAAAAGATAAATTAAATTTTTTAATGCCATTTCATGCCCCAACGTCCGATTTGTATAAAATTCCTAATGTGTCATTTTATCAAATAATCTATGATTTTTCATTTCACATGTGCCCTGAATTAAAAATGTCAGATGGATATAGAGATTTTGAAAAGCAAATACTGAACTCTTTAAATTCAACAAAATATGCACTCTGTATTTCAGAAAAAACAAAAGAAGACCTTTTATCTTTATCAAATTTTTCAAGAGAAAGAGCCGGTGTTTTTTATCTTGGTATTAAAAATGAAATTCTA